>JABAOC010005528.1_pt3 | contig 79609 bp, 62 predicted proteins | sample 7062161 | NCBI WGS metagenome assembly JABAOC01 (sample SAMN14538625, study PRJNA623070) | marine sediment metagenome | biome: marine biome [ENVO:00000428]; feature: marine pelagic biome [ENVO:01000023]; material: deep marine sediment [ENVO:00002113] | place: India: Gulf of Khambhat ... | reverse complement strand
ACCTGTGTACCTTACGCCAACGCGCTTCCGCAGATCGAAAAGATCCGGGCCGGTGATGTGGACATAGCTATCGCCTCCAGGCGGTTGAAGGAAACAGTCATAAAGAGAAACAGAAGCATCCTCAGGAGGGTGCTGTCCTGGATTTTCCGCCAGGCGGCCTTGATGCTGACAGACCTGCCTCGTAGAATAACAGATACACAGTGCGGATTCAAAATCTATGACGGTGCTGTTGCCAGAGAATTGTTCCAGGGGTGTGTGACATACGGGTTTATGTTCGAGCTGGAAGTTCTTCTTCGGGCTTTGAAAAGAGGATACCGGATTGAAGAATTTCCTGTGGAGTGGACCTGCGACCTGGATACCAGACTGAAACCTGCAGGCGATGCTGTAAATGTGCTGAAGGAGCTTTTAAAGGTCAGGTCTCTGATCAAAGAGGAAAAATCCGACGAGCAAAAAGATTCCACTGGGAAGCCTCTTTGATCTCGCTGAGATGCCCAACCTGCACAAAATGGAAGAGTACCATTTCATTCAAGACTTTTGGCGGCCCAGAGCATTCCTCTCTGAACGATGGTCCGGGCTTGGGGCACATCAAAGTCTTTCGCGACATGGCCCAGCGATGTATAGAAAACCCGGCCCTTTCCGTACATTTTCTTCCAAACGACCGGCATCACCACACCGTCGATCCAGGATGCATGTTCACCAGTGAAGGTGGTCGTTGCCAGAACCTCGACGATCGGATCGACATGCATGTAATACTGTTCGGAATGCATCTGGAAGTCGGAAAGCCCTGCGGTGATCGGGTCGTTATGATCGATGATATTGACTTGGTAGTCGATGACTCCGCCGGGATGGGCCACCCACTGACCTCCGACCATGAACTGGTATTCGGTGTTGCTGCGGAATGCATCTGCCAGTCCTCCGTGCCATCCAGCCAGTCCGACACCGCTGCGCACCGCTTCCAGCAGACCTTTCTCCTGTGCACCGGTGATCCGGGACATGGTGAACACCTGGACGATGAGATCCAAAGATTTCAGCTTCTCTATATCCAGGTAAGAATCTAAAGTGTTGGATATTTCCACTTCAAAGCCCTGTTGTTCGAGCCAGGGAGCAAAGATGTCGACACATTTTTTCGGTTCGTGGCCCTCCCAGCCTCCCCAGACGAAGAGAGCCTTTTTTTTCTTCTGGCCTGTCCAGGAAGGAAGGATCAACAGGAGCGTTATCAGGAGAATGTGCAGAAAAAAGGCCGGTTTTCTAAATCCCCTGAGGCGCATCTTCGATCGCTGTTCTTGGTTCATTTCGTCTCCTCTATTCGAGCTCTCTTATCCAAATATTTCGAAAACGGACGGGATTCCCGTGGTCTTGAAGGGAGATGGGGAGTTTTTCCGGATGGGATATATAAGGAGGCCTTTTTTTGTGATCTGTGGGTCCTGTCAGGGTTCTGTTGTGGTGAACCAGGATGTTGTTGTGGAACACGGTCATATGGGCAGGTTGGGTCAGATTGCCGTCTGAATCGAAATGCGGTCTGCGGAAAATGATATCAAAGGACTGCCACTCGCCAGGAGGCCGGCAGGCGTTCACAAGAGGAGGATATTGGCCATAGATGGATGCCGTCATCCCATCGGGATAGGTGGTGTTTTGATAACAATCGAGTACTTGAACCTCATATTTGTCCATCAGAAATACGCCGCTGTTGCTTCTGTCCTGGCCTTCTCCCACAGCAGGCGTGGGTGCCATCCATTCGATGTGAAGCTGGCAATCCCCGAATTTCTTTTTGGTTCGGATGGATCCTGTCTTCTTGACGACTTCCATGGAGGCGTTCTTTACCTTCCATCGGGCTGCCTGCCCTTTGCTGTCTTCCCATTGGGATAAATCTGTGCCATCGAAAAGAATGATTGCATCCGAGGGGGCAGGTACGGGATCTCCTCCAGGCCCGGGATGTACAATCGGGGGTTGAGGCCGGTCCAGATCGTGAATCTTCCATTGGATATCCGGTATTTTTTGTGTTGTATTGTCCATATTGCCCTCACATTCGAATGAACAGACAAGTGTGATAAAAACGAAAAGAACGATGGCCCAAACGATTTTCTCCATTCTTGCCTCCAGAGAAAAAAATCATGAGTATTCAGGACAGCACTTGACAAAGTCTACAAGGACCAACCGAGGCGGTAAGATTTGTGGATGAATTGGTTTGCTTCGGGCAGGTTGGTGAACTCCATCTTTTCGCTGTCCCACAGCAATTTTGTGTGGTGTTCCTGCATGAGGACGGCGATATTTCCAAGAAGCATGGTTTCGGTCAAAGCGGCCGAGTAGGAAAAATCCGTGGTTGACTTCTTATCGGCTTTGATGGCTTCGATCCATTCCTCATGGATTCCTGGGGATCGGGGGATTGTTTTTTCAGGGCGCTTGTATTCTCTCATTGCGGATTCAGGAACGAGACGGGGATTATCGCCGTAGGTGCTGCACGTAAGGATGCCCTTATCACCCATAAACAACACACCACCTCCTTCATCGCCCATCATACGACCCTGTTCAATTTCTGGAGGTCTGGGCGGCATCAATCCTCCATCATACCAGATCAATTTAACAGGAGGCATGCTTCCTCGTGAAGGGAACTCGTAAATGACAACTTCTGCCAGAGGGTAGGAGTCCTTGGTAAATACCGTTGAGCTGGCCTGTACAGAAACAGGATAATCGAGCTTGAGAGCCCAGTAGGGCTGGTCCATCAAATGGGCCCCCATGTCACCAAGCGCACCTGTGCCAAAGTCCCACCACCCGCGCCAGGAAAAGGGGCAGTATGCTGGATGGTAGGGGCGGAAGGGAGCCGGGCCCAGCCACAGATTCCAATCCAGGGTCGAAGGCACTGAAGGGATTTCTTTGGGGGCCTCGATACCCTGAGGCCAGATAGGGCGATTGGTCCAGACATGGACTTCACGCACGTCTCCGATCGCACCGTCCCAGATCCACTCATTGATCAGCCGCGCTCCTTCCATGGCGTGACCCTGGTTGCCCATTTGAGTGACTACATTGGCTTTTTCAGCGGCATTTACCAGCGTGCGCGCTTCCTTGACTGTGTGGGTCAAAGGTTTTTGAACAAAGGTGTGTTTACCCATCTGGATGGCCATCAAAGCGATCACCGCATGTGTATGATCGGGGGTGGATACTGTTATCGCATCGAGGCTTTTTTCCTTTTCGAGCATGATACGGAAGTCGCGGTATTTATTGGCCTTGTCGTACATCGGCTGATGCTGGGGATTGTTTTGTTCATGTTTCAGAAATTTCGCCATCTGTCTGTCGTCGACATCGCACAGGGCTACCACATTCTCCGAAGAGACACTCCAGATGTCTGAAGTCCCTTTCCCCCCGACACCCATGCAGCCGATGTTCAGCTTATCGCTGGGAGCCCTGTAATGTGGACCTCCCAGCACATGACGGGGAACGACCATAAATCCTGCGGCAGCGGCTGCAGAAGTTCCCAGGAATTTACGCCGGGAGATTTTTAGAGTTTTTGCTGAGGAATTTTTTTTGGTCTCCTTCATCGTTCCGATCCTTTCAATCTAACGTTCGTTTTATTGATTCTCTTCCATTTTGTGTAAGCATAATTTTCAGAGTTTCTTTCCATTAGAGCTTGTCCGAATAAATAGGTCACACCGATATCAATATTAATATACTCTTAACAGGACATAGTCAACTATGAAGAGGTCATTTATACTCCGAAAAATTGACGTGGGCCAGGCGCCACTCGTCGAGTTCCTTCACACAGACAAATGTGAAAGGGCCTTTCTGGATTTGTGCTGATCGGCTTTGTATGAGTTTATTTCCAAAATCCTAAAACAGAAAGAATCTTTATAACCGCACCTGCAGCTACGACTAGAATCGCCATCATGAGCAGGGTGTTCCAGGCAGCTCCCTTTATGCCTCGGTTGGTTTCTTTCCCCAGATAGCTTTTCTTGTTCTGGAGAAGGAAAAAGCCGATATAGGCGATGGGCATCATGATCAGGTTGAATGAGGAGACGATTACCGGAAGCCAGAAGGGCATCTTAGTGAATGCTCCGATGATACCGATATTGGCGACCATGGTGCTTATCCTGTAAGCCCTTCCATGAAACTCGAAATGCAGCATCTCGCTGAGCACGAATCCGCAGATCAGCATTTCGATGACAAGGGTTGTGAGACACATGCTCAAGATTCCGAGAGAGAAGACCACTCGGCCGAAGGTTAATCCGGCAAGAGGTTGAAGCGCATGAGCTGCATCCACGGCATCCGCAACTCTGATTCCCTCGACATTCAGAGTGTTGGCACAGGCAATGATCACGAAGCTCGTGGCCAGGACAAAGGGAAAGAACATGGTTGTGCCCAGATCGAAATTTTTCAAACCTCGATGTTCTTTTCCCCAGCCCCGGGCCAGTAAGGTGTAGGGATACAAAAAGGTCATGTTGACGCCTACGGCAGCCCCCAGCTGTCCGAGAACGATGGTGATGCCTTCCCGGTTCCATGGAATGTGGAAGGAAAAATATCCTTTGAAAACTTCGCTCCATTTCACGCCGGTTTTGATAACCACGAGCAGAAAGGCTGCCACCATGAACATCAGCATGTACTTGAGGATTCGCTCGAATGCGCGGATGGCCTTACGGCTTCCCTTTTCGTAGCTCCAGCAAATGCTGGTTCCGACGATGAGCAGGAGCAGGGCAACCACTCCCTTTGGGACGTGAATGCCAGATACATCAAAGATGTCCCTGCCCACAGCCGTCCCAAGAGAATACTGTGGAAACTGCCAGACCACGGAGGCTAAAAAAACGTTAAATCCCCAGAGAATCGCTACCACGGGATGGAGTTTTTTCCAGAACACGTCATAAGGACGGGCCCTGGTGATGAGGAGCTGATGTCCTATGGCGGCGAACATCATCACGCCCAGAAGCATAGCGACAGGCTGAACCCAGAGCAGGCGATAGCCGTAGACGGCTCCAGCAAAAATGGCCGAGCCTGCAGATCCGGCGCCGAGAGTCAAAGCACTCTGTACCCATCCCGGCCCGGAAAGTTTCCAGTAGCCTTTCCATCGCTGCCAGAAATGCGGACGGTCTGCGATTTCTGTTAGAAACTTTTTTTCCTGTTCCAGCGCGTCGGGATCTCGTTCCTCCACCATAGGCAGTCCGCGCCGCAGTTCGCTGTTCGGATGGATTCCCTTTTTGGACATTTTGGATTCAACATCATTTTTACCGGAGAATGTCCAAAAGGTCAAAGAGAAATGTCGATGCTTTTATTTTGTGTGCCCCTCGCCTGTAAAATCACAGAATAAGAATAGCTCTTTTGCCTGATTTTGAAGTTTTTGGCGAGGTTCCTCAGTTCAAGCCTTTAGCCAACCCGCTGCCTCGGGGATCGGAACCTCCCTTGAATAAGGAGGGCTTTCCGTTTTTCCCGTACTCTATAGTTAGGCCGTGGGCATTTCCTATTCCGCCTGGCCTGCTGATTATCCGGATGTTATGGCCTACAGATCTGAGGCGTTCGATCACCTGTTTGCTGATTCCTTCTTCTATCAGGATCCTGTCCGGCTCCACAAAAGTCACCCTCGGTGAAGTCAAGGCCTGTTGAATGTTCATCTTGAAGTCCAAAAGGTTCATCACCATCTGGGGAACCGTTTGGCCGATAGTATGTCCTCCGGGTGTGCCCAGAGCAGCCCAGGGCTTTCCATTTTTTACGATGATGGTCGGGCAGTCACCCGAGAGTTTGCGCCTTCCCGGGTGGGCGTCCATCGGGTTTCCCTTGGGCTCGAAGGTACAGAAAGAGAGAGAGTTGTTGAGCCAGATTCCGGTGCCTTCAGGCATGATCCCACTACCGAAACCTCCTCCCAGGGTCTGGGTTGCACTGACGATATTGCCCTCGGAGTCTGCCACCACAAAATGAGTGGTGTGCCGCGCTCTCTCTGCTTCCAGTTTGGGATAATGAAAGGGTTTGGATTCCGTCATTTTAATCTGCGCGGTTTGTTCCTCCCAGTAGTCCTTTGAGAGCAGCTCGCCCAGAGGAGGCGGATTGACTTCTGGATCGCCCGCATAGCGCAGCCGACACCAGAAAGCGTGTTTGGTCACTTCGAGAAAACGGTGCAGCATGTCAAAAGAATTGTGGCCCATTCCGGCCACGTCGAACCGGCTCATCAATCCCAGCCGGATCAGGGAAGGGAAGGCTGTGCTGGGCGGCGATGCCGTGAAAATTTCACAATCTCTGTACGTGATGTGAATGGGTTTCCACCATTCAGCCCGGTCGTTCTCCAAGTCTTTAATGGTCAGAAATCCTCCTGACTCGGACATGGCTCTGCCGATTGCCTTACCAAGAATTCCTCCATAGACAGCCTTTGCTCCTTGTAGTGCAATGAGACGGAGGGAATGGGCAAGGTCCTTCTGTATAAGCCGGTCACCGGCTTTCAGAGCCTGTCCGTCCTTACCGTAGATGCTTTTGGCATGTTCGGGAAAATCGTCAAAGCGATATTCGATCATCCGGGCCATGCCTTTGTCCAGTACAAATCCCTGTTCTGCAGCCTTTAGAGCAGGGTGAAAAAGATCTTTCCACCCAAGATTCCCGTAGGTTTCTGCCAGAGCCTCCCATGCATTCACATTCCCGGGTGTGGAGACCGCCTTGGGGCCGTAACGGTTTTTCTTGTAATCGGGGTGGGGTTTTCGGAAAACATCGGAATTTACTGCCTGGGGTATCTTTCCAGAGGAATCCAGAAATCTGATCACTTCTTTTTTGGAGTCATAGATGAGGATGGTTCCATAGCCTCCGATTCCTGAGTTCCACGGCTCCACAACATTCAAGGTGGCGGCCACAGCCACGGCGGCATCGAAGGCGTTTCCGTCCTGTTTGAGAATCTCCAGTCCCGCTTCTGTGGCAAGAGGATGGGCCGTACTGACCATGCCTAGGGTTCCTGCGGCCGGGACTCTCTTGTTCGGATCCTCTTCTTGTCTTTGACTCAAGGATGTTAAGGTTGCGATTGTGAGGATCGTCGTGAGAAAAACGAAGTGTTTCTTATCGATTTTCATAGTCGTTCTATTCGTTGGTAAGTCCTTCATGGAAGCCTATCCCAATTTGCTTTTTCAGTCAAGAAGGGAAAAGCTGACGTGAGGAAGAACAAAATTTACAGGATTTTGGTATTTTGATAAGATGAAGACGAAGATTAGTAAGAAAACGTGGGATGAGCAATCCTTTCTTGGGCAGAAATGTGACCTGGAAGATCATCATAAGACGAGCCGCAGGGCTTTTGGTTTTCCTTTTTTTTATCAATTTAGTCCTTCTGATCGCTGAACTTTTGACCAGCAGGCATTTTTCTGTCCTTCCCTTTCAAGAGTACTCCATAGGCTGGCGTGTGGGGCTGACTCTCTTCTGGCTTATTTTCTGGCTGGTTATCTATCGTGCTCTGGGAGGAGCTCAAAAAAAGTAGAGAAATTAGGAAGATGGGAGTGCATTTATGAAGATAAGAAATTTTCTTATTACATTTTTGGCCTTTGGATTCATGTTGACTTCTTTTGGATCCGGACAGGAGGAACGCAACCTACTCAGCAAAACATATCCCCCTGAAAAGCTGAAAAAGGTCATTCTGCCTGCAGAAGAATGGCATCCCTTTCCCAGATCGTCTGAGCATCAGGAATGGCGATTACTTCCCATCCGGGTACGAACGGCTCACATCCAGCGGGCTGAAAAACATCTGAACGGAGACTGGGAGACACCTAAGGCATCTGCCTTTTTAGAGTATGTACGAAACGGAAACAGAAGCAATTATCAGAGGGTATCCTTCGGCCGGAGGACACAACTGGCTGAACTCGTGCTCGGAGAGTGCATCGAGGGGAAAGGACGTTTTCTGGATGATATCATGAACGGTGTCTGGACCATCTGCGAGGAGACCTACTGGGGCGTTCCTGCCCATGTCGGTGTACAGAAACGCGGCCCAGGCCTTCCGGATGTCACAGAGCCGACAGTCGATCTTTTCGCCGCTGAAACAGGAATGCTCCTGGCATGGACAGACTATCTGGTGGGGGATGAATTGAACCGCATTTCACCCCTAATTCGTGAACGTATCCACTATGAGGTCGATCGCCGTATCCTCTCCGTCAACCTCGAAAGGGATGATTTCTGGTGGATGGGCTTTGACGGACGGGTGGTGAACAACTGGAATCCATGGATTTGCTCCAATTGGCTTGCGGCTGTTCTCATCCTGGAGAAAGATCCAGAGCGGAGGATCCGGTCCATCCATAAAATCCTTAGGTGCCTGGATAATTTTTTAAATCCCTATCCGCGAGATGGCGGGTGTGATGAAGGGCCCGGTTACTGGAACAGAGCAGGTGGCTCTCTCTACGACTGCCTGGAACTTCTCTCCACCGCATCCAGGGGCCGGATCGATATATTCGGACACCCTCTGATCAGAGAAATCGGCAGATACATTTATCGTGTATACATCAGCTACCCTTATTTTGTCAATTTCGCCGACGCTGCAGCCAAGATCAATGCGGATTCGAGCCTGATTTTTCGGTACGGAAGGAGTATCGAGGATAAAGACATGATGGGTTTCGGATCATTTCTGGCTGAAAAGCAAAACTTAGGCCAGGATTATATTCGAGGGAGCTTCGGGAGCTTGGGAAGAATGTTACCACTCCTTTTCCATCTTGATGAATTGTTTGAGGCAGAGCCCAAAGAACCTCTGGTGCAGGATTTCTGGCTTCCAGAGCTGGAGGTGATGGGGGCACGCTCCTATGACGGGTCGAACAAAGGTTTTTATGTGGCCGCTAAAGGGGGCCACAACGCGGAGAGTCACAACCATAACGATGTGGGAAATTTTATTGTCTATGTGGATGGATATCCGGCAATCATTGATGTGGGAGTTGAAACATACACTGCAAAGACTTTCAGCAGCCAGCGCTATGAGATTTGGACCATGCAGTCGGCTTTCCATAATTTACCCACCATTAACGGTATGATGCAGGAAAACGGGAGCGAATACCGGGCTGCCGAGGTGGACTATATTCGTGAGGAGAACAAAGTCATGTTTAGCCAGGACATTTCAAAAGCCTATCCAGATGAGGCCAAAGTCAAATCCTGGAGACGCAGCATCATCCTTAACAGAGGGGAGAATGTCATCGTTCATGACCGGTATGAGTTAGGAGATGTGTTCCAGAACCTGAAGATGATCTTGATGACTTGGCGCAGGCCGGATTTGGAGAAAGAGGGCATTATCAGGCTGGAAAACCCGGCAGAGGTCCGCGATCTCGAGCCTGTCACTGTAAAGTATGAAAAAAACAAGTTCCGGGTAGATATTGAGACCATCCCTCTAGAAGACGATAGACTTCGATCCTCCTGGGGAGACAGGCTTTACAGAATATTGCTGACAGCGAAGGAGAAGTCCTTGAAAGACGAGTTCTCCATTCGTGTCGAGCGGTGATCAGTGGTCAGGATTCGTTTCTCGTGAAGTCTGAGTTTATTCCTCATCCTCCAAGATCTTGCTCAGCACATTCTCTGCAGTATTCGGGGCGTCTTCAGGGAGATAGAGCATAACGCCTCCTTTAACTGGCCTGATACTGACTTTCCCTTCATTGGCTAGTCTTTGTGTCGTCTCTACAGGGTTCGTTCCGAAATATTCCTTGAAGGCGGTATTGAATCCGCTGTAAACACTGTGGATGCCTTTGTATTTCCCCCGAAGTTTTTTTATGGCTTTCCTGATGAATTCTTCTTCGGTGAGTTTGGGTTTGTCTTCCTCGGGCATTGCAACCTCCTTTATGAAATCTGCCGGTTTGATTTTTCCCTCACACAGTACGATTTTCTCTGAAATGGTACCCTGCATCGATTGCTTAGGTCAAGAAGAAGATATTTTTTTAAAAAGCCGATTGGATCAGCGAATTATATCTTCAGATGGGAATCTTGAGTCCGGATAAAGGGTCAGCGATGCAGAGATTCTACTGCATCGATACCCATGGAATAATCTGCGGCATGGAGTTTGTAAGGTTTGGCGGGCCACATGTCCTGTGTGAAGTCTTTGAAGATGATCCGGATTTTATTTCCCGATGGGATGTCTCCGAGATCGAAAGTATCCGGACTGCTCGTCCCACTTCCATATCCGAGGAACTCCCATTCGCCCCTGTGTTCCACAAAGACCCCATAATTCATGGTCATGGATTGATAGCCTTCTTGCAGCCTTCTTGCATAAACGGCGATATCGGCTCCCTGCCTGTTTCTCACTTCGATCTCAAGATCGAGAAATCCGAAATCATTGACTTCAGCATACCGTCCGTCAGGCTTATTCAACGCGAGTTGGGCGTTATCCACGAACTGTGTGGATTCTAAAATCTGGGTGGCGTGATTTGGAGCGAAGCCTTTGGTATCGATCTGGTCGGTTTGATCTAGAATTTCAGCCTGTTTAGCAGGGGGAGTTTTCTGGACAGGTGGTCTTTGAGCGGGAGTTGTGTCGAGGCTTTTCTGGGGTGGAATCTGAGGTTGGACGGATACCGCGGCCTCTTCTCTTGATACTCTTTTGAGGTCTTTGTTGGTCACTATAATGGAGCTCGTTCCCTTCAGGCTTTCTCGCCTTTCCTTTTCTTTCTTTGCCGCCTCAACCAGACTTTGGGAAGAGAGAAAGGTTCCGCAGAAAAGAAAGATGCTTATCGCTGATATCAATTTGCTTGTACGCATTTTCGTTCCCTCTATTAATATAAACCATTGAGTCAATAAGTCAATGGCTTTTATTCGCGATCAAATTTCTGGATTATAAGTGCAATTTTAGAGATAATTCCTTTTAATTCATGTCTAAAATCTCGATAATTGGACACAAACTGTCCTTTTTTTAGGACACATATTTCGATAATTCTCTGGTTAATCAGGTTGGCACGGCTTTTGCACCTTAGTAGATGAGTGACTGATAAGAAAGGAGAAGAAGATGAAAAGATCTTTAATTCTCAGCATCCTGACGATCCTCTTGCTGTTCTTTGGTATTACAGACAGCTTTGCTAAAAGCAAGCGGTTTCAGACGCATGAAAACTACATCACGTTTTCATTCTTTATTCAACCCTATAGCTTCGGATACAAACATTCTATTTACCGGAATGTTTATCTCACGGGAAATGTGGATTATGAGAAGTCGGATAAAGATCTGTTGCTCCAAGGAGGCGCGGTTTATATGATTCCCAGAAAAATTCTTTTTTTCCGTCTGTATGGCGGCGGAGGTCTGGAGTTGTCTCGCAACCGTGGAGTGATGTATCCCTATGTCGTGGTCGGCACGAATTTTCTGTTTCTGTTTGCCGAGATTTTTCATCCCTTGGAGAAGGAAAGTTCTCCGGGCTATAGATTCGGATTCAGTTTTTCGTTCTGATCGCTCCCAAAACCGTGATGCAATCTCATAATGAGAGAGATCGTACGTCTTTAATTTGGTGACAGTATACCAATTACCCTTTTTTTCACTGAATAATCCGTTGCACCAGATTTGTTTGTGAAGAATCAACCAAGAAGTCCTTGTTTTTCGAACCAGGCCAGTGTGTCCTTGACCGTTTCCTCGAAAGGACGAGGATTAAAATCCAATTCTCGGGTGGCCTTCGCATGGGAGATATTCCGGTGGCTTGTACGGAGCGCATAAAGTGAGTCTCTCGTGTAGAGAGGCTCTTTGTCGCTTACATTACAGTACAGTCTGATGAAAGGAATTCCTATTTGCGCCAGCCAAGGTGGACAGGTAAATCTCCGAGGGTGTTGTTTACGGATGCTGGAAACGAGTTCGGATATTTGCCCGATTGTCTTCCAGTGACCGGAAAGAATGTAACGTTCTCCCTGTTTACCTTTTTCGATAGCAGCAATGGCGGAGCCTGCCACATCACGAACATCCACCCAATCGTAACCTCCTCGAACGAGAGCGGGCAGCCTTCCGTTAGCCAGTAGGATGAGCGCCCGCCCCATCAGAGAAGGAGCATAATCGAAGGGACCGATAACGGCCGTCGGACTGAGTATGAGGGCATCCACACCCTGTTTGGCAGCCTCGAGCACGGTTTTTTCTGCCAGGGCTTTGGAACGGCTGTAAGCCATTCTGTCTCTTATCGCAAGGGGACGGTCCTCATCCAGAGGTCGATCGAAAGGAGATTGGACCAGCGCATGGATAGAGCTGAAATGGATAAACCGTTTGACAGCAGCTCTTCGAGAGACCTCGAGGACCTTTCGTGTTCCCTCCACATTTATTTCGAAGAGCTCTCCTGTTCTGTTTCCTTGAATGGATATTACGGCAGCTAGATGGATGACGATGTCAGAATCATGCACGAGCGAAAAAAGAGAGGAAGGATCCTTGACATCACCCTGGACAGTTTCCAGAGGGACGTCCTGAAGACCCTTGGTGGTTTTGTGAACGAGAGCTCTGACAATGTGGCCTCGTTTGACCAGTTCTCGACAAAGATTGACACCGATGTGTCCGCTTCCTCCAGTAATGGCAATCTTCATCGATAAAAATCATTTGTTTATATCATATTTCTGCAGTTAGACCAAGATGTCATATTTCAATATATATACACCTGCGATAAAAAGATACAAATATTGAGGGGTAATCCTAAAAATAATCAAATTTTACTTGAAATATTGGTAACTTAATAGTATTATTAGATATATAATATTGAATAATTGATAATATTAATAAATATGTATTAATTCTAAATGAATAAAAGCGACGGGAAAGAGATAGATACAGGTCAAGAAGAGACTTCACTGAGGAGGTGAGATTTGGTGGATGTAACTGATGCCAATAAAAAATTTCAAAAGGAATTGAACTCGGGAATAGCTGCTCTTGTTCTTCTCGGAGTTCTGGGTCAGGCCAAAGATCCGATGTATGGATACCAGATTGCCAAATTAATCGAAACACACGACGAGGAAATCCCGATGATGAAGCAGGGAGCGCTTTATCCTGTGCTTCGCTCCCTGGAAGGCAGCGGCCTTCTGGAAAGTTATGTCAACCCTTCAGTATCCGGACCCCCCAGACGTTACTATAACATTACGGAATCGGGCCGCAAGACATTAATGAGGTGGATGGAGATCTGGGATCGAACCAAAAGCTTTGTGGACCGTATCCTTGAGGAAAAGCCCGATGTATAAAGATATCCAAGATTATTTAGAAAAACTTAAAAAAGAGCTCCAAGGCACTGATCCCGCGCTCATCCAGGATGCCCTTTCAGATGCTGAAGGACATCTTCGAACGGCACTCGAGGAAGAGTGTGCGAACACGCCCGGCCTTTCCGAAACCAAAGCCCTCGAGTCCATCATCGAGAAATACGGAACGCCTTCTGAAGTTGCATCTGCTTACCGGACTATTGAATCACGCCTACAACCGGTCCTGGCTCCTGCTCGACCGCAGGATTCGAAATCTCTTTGGGCGAGGTTTTTTGGTGTGCTGGCTGAGGCAAGAGCATGGGGTGCATTTTCCTACATGCTGCTGGTTTTGTTTACAGGCACGCTCTTTGGCGGTTGGGCCCTGTTAGGCGGATTCATTTCAGCGTGCTCGCTCTTGTTCATCATCGGGCTTCCCATATTCGGGCTGTTTCTTCTCTCTATCCGTGGGATCGCCCTTCTGGAAGGCCGAATCGTCGAGGCCCTTCTGGGTATCCGGATGCCGAGAAAACCGTTGTTCCTCGACAAAAGCCTGGGTTGGACGGACAAATTCAAAGCCCTGGTTACAGATGCTTATTCATGGAAATCTTTGCTGTATGCAGTGCTTCTCTTTCCTCTGGGGCTCATCTATTGGGGAGTCTTTGGTCTGCTTTTTGTTTTCTCTCTTTCCTTCCTATCAAGTCCTGTGCTGGAACTGGTCTTTCACGTCCCTCTGGATTTGTTCGGGGACAATGTCTTTACGCCTGTATGGTTCCTCCCAGTCGTCTGCATCGCTGGTCTCATTCTTTTGCCCCTGACGTTTCATTTTGCCAAATTTATCGGGAAGATTCACGGCCGATACGCCAAATCGATGCTGGTGAGGAAATAAAAAGGATAGGACTATGTATAGAAATATTGAAGAGTATTTAAGCCAACTCAAGAAAGAACTTCATGGAAGTGACCCGGCTCTCATCCAGGATGCCCTGTCCGACACTGAAGATCACTTAAGATCTGCTGTGGAAGAGGCTGCCCAAAGGCATCCCGACCTGGCGGAGGCAAAAAATCTCCAAACCGTGCTCGGAAAATTCGGCACACCTTCAGAGATTGCTTCTGCATACAAAGACATCGAGCCTCATTTTTTGCCGACCTTGACAGTTCAGCAGCCTCGAAAATTTCGATCATTTTGCGCGAGGTTCTTCGGTGTCGCCCTCGATTCCCGCACCTGGGGTGCTTTTTTGTATGTCCTACTTTCGGGTCTTACAGCAATCATCTTCGGTATATGGGCTCTTTTTGGCGGTGCCGTTTCCCTTTTTTCCATGATTCTGATCATAGGAATTCCTGTGACAGGATTTTTTCTCCTTTCCCTGCGCGGGATTGCCTTGATGGAAGGGCAGGTGATCGAAGCACTTCTGGGCATCCGTATGCCGCGCAAGCCGATCTTTCTAAGTAAGGGTCTTAACTGGAGACAAAAATATAAAGCCTTGATTACTGAATCTCACACATGGAAGATCTTTTCATACATGATCCTCCATCTCCCTTTAGGCCTCATTTATTTTACAGCCGTAACCGTGCTGCTTGCCCTTTCGATCAAATGCGCCATCTACCCTGTGTGGTACTGGGGTTTGAGCCGCCCATTGATCACTTTCAACCAACCTCTTTATCCGCCAGCCTGGACATATCCCCTTATCAGTGCAGCCGGCATATTGATGATTTTTTTGACTTTACACTTGGCCAGGCTGGTTGGAAAGATTCACGGCAGATTCGCTAAATCCATGCTGGTGAGAAAACAATAGGAGATGCATCATGCTTAAGAGCCACTTGTTGATTGCCTTGAGAAATCTGAAAAGACAAAAAGTTTTTTCTCTGATTAACATCCTTGGAATGGCCTTCGGAATGGCTGGTTTCACTCTGTTCGCCCTGATGGCGGGAGTAAAGCTCAGAGCGGATAAGTTTCATGAAAATGCAGAGAGAATCTATAGTCTTGTCCAGGTCTTTCAAGCTGAAAACAAAGAGGACAAACACATCGCTTTTACACCCGGGCCGATGGCACAAGCCCTGCGCAGCGAGTTTCCGGAGATCGAAGATGCGGTCAGGATCTATCCTGCCGGAAGGATGGCGTTAAGGAGAGGGGAGGACACCTTTTTTGAAAGCAGCATGCTTTTTGTCGATCCCACATTTCTTTCCATGTTTTCTTTTAACCTGGCAGCAGGTGATCCGAAAACCGCGCTTTCAGAGCCTTATTCGATAGTACTTTCTGAGGCTAAAGCAGAAAAATATTTCGGATACGAGAATCCTGTCGGTCAAGTGTTAATCCTTCAGAAAGACGTCGATGTCAAGATTACGGGCGTTATGAAAGACATCTCCCGAACCTCTTCCATCCGATTCGATTTCCTGATTTCGATGGATACGGTCAGGGCTCTTTCTGGGATTCTGGACGACTGGTCGTCTCACAGAATGGCTACCTTTTTACTCATTCCCGAAAGGTTTGATCTTTCTCGGCTTGAAGAAATGTTCCCGGATTTTATGGAAAAGTATTATGAAGATTCTCCTGAATCACCACGAAAAATGTATCTCTATCCATTTCTCGATTTTCGGCTCAAATCAGCACACATTACCTCGCTCGTGGGAAACAGCAGTCCAACCAGCGTGTATATCCTCTTTGCCATCGGGATTCTGCTGCTTGTAGTGGTGAGCATCAATTTTGTCAATCTAACGACCGTGCGCTCCATGCACAGGACCAAAGAAATCGGAGTACGAAAAGTGATAGGAGCGCGGCGCCCGCAGTTGATCGTCCAGTTTTTGGGAGAGTCGCTGGTGTTATCCTTTATTGCCGTACCTGTTGCTGTTATCTTTTATGAAATCATCCATCCGATTTTCTACGCATACATGGGAAATTTCGCCCTTATCGCTTTTACTCCACAGGTCTCTAACTCTATATGGAACTATCCATTTCTTTTAAAATACCTGGTGACGGCAGCGGTCCTCACAGGGATCTTTTCCGGAATGTACCCCGCTCTTTTTCTCTCCAGTTTTCAGCCTCTTCATGTGCTGAAGGAGAACTTCAAACCAGGGAGAAAAAAGAAGCGCGGCAGTAAAGTCATGATCGTCTTTCAGTTCTTATTTTCGATCATTTTTATCGCCTGTGCAGGTATCTTGAAAAATCAGTCCGGGCATCTGTTGGAAGCCGATCTCGGTTTTAACCGGGAGAGAATTGCGGTCATTCAGCTTGAAGAGGAATCGCGTGATAAACTCGATGTGTTGAAGACCGAGATCTCCCGTCATCCAGATGTCGCTCAAGTTTCTGCGGCCGGAGGACTTCCGATAGTCTGGGAGTCCCCCACGCCGGTTCGCCTTCCCCGGGCGACTGAGGGTGAGGCGTTTACCATGGAGGCCTACGGCATAGATTATGGATTCATCGAGACTCTTGACCTCGAGATAAGGGAAGGCCGGAGTTTTTCCCGAGATTTTGCGGATAAAAACAGTTTCATTCTCAGTGAAACGGCAGTACAGAAACTCGAGTGGGAAAATCCTGTTGGTGAACAACTGGTTGTGGGAGGCCAGACAGGCACAGTCATCGGGGTTGTGAATGATTTTCTGTTTGCCGATATAGGGTTCGAAATTCCCCCTGCTGTCTTATACTTGGAAGCGGAACAGCTCAACGTTCTGCTGGTCAAGTTCTCCTCTGTGGAAAGGTTCCCCGACCTCCGCAAATACATCAAGGATCAGTGGTTGAGTTTGATGCCGGATCTGCCCTTTGAGTGCATGATGATGTCCGAATATTTCAACCGGGTTTTTGGTGTTCTCGGCAAGTTTTCCAATTTCTTGAATGCAATCGGGATGACCGCAGTGCTTTTTTCCTGTTTGGGCCTTCTGGGGCTGACAACCTATCTGGTCAAACAGCGGACAAAGGAGATAGGGATCAGAAAGGTCCTGGGAGCCTCATCGCTGAACATCATGTGGCGGGTGAGCCGAGAATTCATGCTCCTGGTTGTCATCGCCAATGTCACTGCTTTAGGGCTCATCTATTATGGCTGGCACAAGGTTTTACAGACCGGATTGCTGTTCATCACCGATATCAACGCCGGGACGTATATCCTGGCTCTGACTCTTTCTCTGTTTACGGCATTTTTGGCTGTTTCATCCCAGACTTTAAAAGCTGCGTGGGCCAATCCCGCACATTCGTTACGCTACGAATGATGCATGCCTTCTTTCGCTTTTCATTCAGCACAGCCGCGCAGGCGGTCTGCTTCTTTCCTTAAGGATGACCTTGCCTTTCTCAATAGAATTATCGCTGCCAGGGCCAAAGCCGTGATCGGGAGTGGACTGAACTATTAACTTCTGGCTACTTGACGAGATAAAACCGCTTCTGCCGGCCGTCCAGATAAGCGGTTCCGTCCTTGGTGAAAACGATATCCTGTTCGAGGGAGAGCCGGAAATCCTGTCCTCCCCATTCGGGTAGGGGCATGGTCACGCTCAATTCGACGGTAAAACAACTGTTGGGGACGAGCTTCACGTCTCCCCGTCCTGGATTGCAAACCTGTTCCCAAGGCAGACCGATCAACGGACCCGGCTCGTGAAGGAAATAGCCGAGGGAATGGGAATAAACCCGGGGATTAGGAATCCCTTTTTCTTTTGCTGTTCTGAGAATATTGGCCAGGAGTTCATTCCCTGTAAGACCCTCTTTGAACTCGCCGCAGAAGATATCCTGGAGCCTGTTGCCTTCGGCCATGATCTTTTTGAATGACTCCGGGACGTCTGCTTCTCCGACCCGCAGCACATAAGCCCACTCCTGGTTGTCGGAGTTGTAGTGCATGTATTTCAATCCGACATCGCAATGGATCAAATCCCCGGGCCGGATAAGCTTATCGTCTTTGCCGTATTTTTCGATATCTGCTGGCTGGCGGCCGCGGATGGTGAAGAAAGGATAGAAAGCGAGATCCAGACCGAAGTCTGCCACCCTCTGCCAATAATGGAAACGGAGGTCATCGACCGTCGTGAAGCCAGGAGTGATGACTTCAGAGGAAAAGGTTTCAGCAATGATGGCATGAGAGATCGCAACGGCCTGCCCCATAAGATCGATCTCTTCATCCAATAAAGTCTCCCCCCATAGGGTCGCCAGGGGCTCGGCCGACTCGAGACGTGCTGCGTATTTGGGACCGATCGCTTCGACAAGTCTCTTCTTCAGGACGACGGTCAGTCCTCCGGCTGCCCACTGGACCTCCCCTTCGTTGATGCCAATTTTTTTCGGATCCCGCTCCCGGACGATCCTTCCTAAACAATTCCACTGAGTCTCCTTTTTCTGGGTATCCCAGGCAGCCGCGTCCCAGACATTCTTGTAAAGTCCCTGAAAGTCTGAACGCGAGACATTCAGTCTCTCGACACCTTTTTCAAATCCTTGATCGAAAAAAACAAGGATCTGAGTGATCGGGCACCAATTCTCGTACGGGATCATCGTTTTGAATATGGGTTCGAGATTGTCTTCGTTGCAAATAATGATCCACATGTCGAAACCTGTTTGCCGCATGAGTCTGGGAAGAAGCTGTTCGAGGCGTTCCTGGGTGATTCGATAGACAAGGTCAGCCCGATCGCGCATACTCAAGACCGCAGGGAAATCAGGTGATGAAGGAAGGGATGCCAGACATATTGGCAAAATCAAGCTGACCATCAAAACCACCAAAACAACTTTTTTCACCATGCAAAAGCTCCTTTCTGGAAGAGTGTAAATCCTTGAATCTTGGGCTATTCATATCACCCCATAGTCATGGCTGTCAACGATTTCACGTGATTTTTATCAGGGATACCCATCAAATTCCTTTCCGACCTGCTTGAGTCCCTTTGGACGGGAAAGAAAGATGGCAGCCAACAAGAGATTCACCACATTGGCGATGATGAGGCTGTCAATCCTTTTTATAAACCGGGTAAATATCCTTTGGAATGTTCGTGTAAGGGAGGGTGGTCAAATCAGCCGGCCCCCATCCGGGAGCATCCACCTCGAAGATGGCTCCTGCCAGCCCGGTCTCGTGAAAGCCTCTCCGGAAGTGCACCCGGGATTTGAGAACCACGATATCCAGACCTTTCACATCGAATCCCAGAGGATCGAAAAATTCGGGGGTTGTCACCTGGGTCAACTGGGGAGTGAGGATGACCCGGTTGTTCTCACCGAAGAGGAGCACGATCGTGGTTCCTCTTCTTCCGTACTCGCCCATAAATTCCACTTTTCCCTCGATCCTGACAGGATTTCCTGCATATTTGTCTGTCCATCCCCCGACATCGATAGTGATCTCATCTCCAACTTCAGCCTTCGCTCGAATTTGGTCGATTGCCTTCTCGTCACGGAGAGTGGCGATGCAAAAATTCTTCGCTCCCTGAAGGATCAACTCCTCGAGAATATGAGTGGAACCCCCGGTTCGATCACTGTGATCAGCGATGATTACGGGTGTTTGACCGGCTTCTGCGGCGGCAACGGCCAGTGCCACCCCCTCCCGGGTCTTGGGAAGCTTTTTTCCTGCAAAGACGTCCCTCATCCTCCAGATATAATCCGACATATCGTCGGCAATTCGATCGGCGAGCTCTTGGTCGTCATCGGCGACCACCATGACTGTTACCCCTACGTCCGGAACATCTGCGTAGGCAAATCCAAAAGCGACCGAAACATAGACTCCGGGATGCTGGCATTCCCATCTTCTGGCTCGTTCCATGATTTCCATGGCAGGTGGAACACCCGTGCCCTGAAAGACACTTGGCGTGATCACACCGGGTTTTCTGGTGGCCATTGCGGGCTTGCAATCGCCGCGGATCGTCTGGATCATCACACGGGCCGCACGCTCACCTTGAAGATAAGTATCATAGTGAGGATATCTTTTGGTGATAAACACGGCATCCACCGTATCCGAGAGTTCATGATCCTCATTGGCATGAAGGTCGAGCGTCACAACAATCGGGATGTCACCCACTGCATTTCGGACTCTTCGGGCGAGTTCGGCTTCAGGCTTCGGGATTCCTGTTACAGCCATTGCTCCGTGCAGCGCGAGGAAAACCCCGTCAAAAGGGCCGAGCTCTTGGAGGTCTTTCACGATACCGCTGGTGTATTTTTCGAAAGCATCTTGTGTTATCCAGCTTCCCGAAGAGCCGCCTCGAGCTCCCCTTGGCGAAAGGATGCCTTGAAGATTCACTCCGCCATACTCTTTGCACATCGATTTGAAACCGCCGATGTATCCCCGGTCGGTTTCGATGATATCCCGGGTGGGCGGGCCGTAGTATTCCCAATCCTCGATGGTGGTCGGTTTCGGGCAGAATGTGCAGGTCTCGTGGGAAAATCTTGCGACCGCAATTTTTATGGGCTCTTCGCTTTCAGAAATCCCTTGGCATCCGGAAGTGAAAACCAGAAAGAGCAGGAGGATGCCCTTGATGAAAGTTTCACACAATTGATATCTCATTTTTTATCTCCCGTGACGAAACATCCGGCCATTCTTCCCTTTATTTCTTGCAGAAAGAATATCAAGGAATAAAATAGGAGTCAATCGGAAATCGAGACCTGGAGCTCTTTCAGTTTGGCCAGAAGCCGTTTGGCCGATATGGGATGGGCGGTCCTGATCTCGGGAGCGAAAAGAGAAATCTTGAACTCCTCCAGCATCCAGCGGAACTGCTCTACCGCATCCCTCTGCTCCAGAGAAGAGTCGGCTGTGATATTGTTCCTGAGTGCTCGGAGCGCTTTTGCGAAAGGCGCCACTCGATCAGACTTGGACCTGTCCTTTGCGGGATTATACGCGCCTCTCTCTATCCTTAATCTTAAAGCCTCCAGGTAGCGTGGGATGTGCTCGAGCCTCTCCTGGGGATATTTGGTCAGAAAATCCCTTGGCATCAGAGCGTATAACTCCTGCTTAGCCTCATCGGCGAGGGTTTCAAGCGCATTGCCTCTCTCCTGGCCCTTGGTGATCTTTCTCAGCATCGTCTGCACCTTGTTGTATCTTAATAGAATGTCCTGTACGACTTCTCCCAGGGAATGGCTCATTGCGAACAATTTTTGGGTTAAGCTCTCTGCATAGGCTCGGAATTCTTCTTCTCTGCGGATGTCTTTTTCTAATGCCTTTGCCTGGAGAGCCTCCATCATGGCTTTTTCCACCGCTTCTTTACCGCCGAAATACAGAGCCTGGGTCTGGAACTCTTCCGGTAAAACCATGTATTGCTTCAAGAATTCCAGGTCCTTTTCGAACCTGAGGAAAAGGAGGGAACGAACTCCTCTTCGGTGAGATTCCTGTGCTTGTTCCTTTGATGGAAACAGCTTGATGTTGGTTCCTCCCTCTGCAGGTTCCAGGGCAGGATAGGCTGTCACGAAGGGCCCCACAGAAATATGTTCAGGGAGGAATCCAAAATCCCATTGAGTGAGTCCCTTTTTTTCCCATTCCTCCCTAGCCTTTGCCCAACGGTCGGATGAAGGAGATGTGCCAGATGGCCACCTCTTCTGTTTCAGTGATGCCAGATCCCGGCTGGCTTCCAGTTCCTTGCCTTCAGGCCCTCTCACAGCCACCCGCATCCGCAGATAAGAAGGGATCTCTGCTTGGGCCCAGGCAGAGACAGGGATATCGACCTGGAAACGGCGACGCACAAAATCGGAGAGAGTCTTGTACAGAGATTTCTCCCGTGGTTTCATCTCATCGATGATGACATCTACTTTTTCCGATACAGGAATCAGAAGCTTTCTGTAGCGTTTGGGAAGACCTTTAACCAGTGATGCGATCCTCTCCCTGAAATGTCCGGGTACACCCCATTCCAGAGCCTCCTGGGAAACATCTCCGACCATGGTGAGTGGAACGTTCAGAGTCAATCCGTCATTTATTTCACCTGGAGCGAAGCGGTAAGTTAGAGGCAGGCGCATGTCACCGACCTCGAGATGATCGGGAAATCCGGACAGCTCCTTTGCATCGGGCGTGTTCCGGAGAAGGTCGTCTTTGCTCATTTTCAGAAAATCATCGCCTCCCCGATCCTTGATATATTTCCGCAGGCTCCGCTCGTCAGAGATCCCTGGCAGACGTTGAGAATAAAACTGAGCCATTCTTTCTTCTCCGGCCAGAAATCCCCGCCGCCTCAATTTTTCCTCGATAGAAGTGAGTCTCCTCGCAAGCTCACTGTTGTGCCGGAGAAAGGCCGGGGGATCTTTGAGGTTTCCTTCCAAGAGAGCTGATTGGATGAAAATCTGGTGAGCCTCTTCTGGATGGATTCGGCTGTAGGACACACGGCGTCCGGCAATGATCTCCAGTCCATAGAGGGTCACCCTCTCCAAGGCAATAACTTCTCCTCTGTCTTTGTCCCAGTGGGCACCTGAGTAGGAGCGGCGGCAGAGATCGCCGCCTATATGTTCGAGCCATTCGGGGTCGATACGGCCTGCAGTACGGGCGAACAACCGCGAGGTTTTCACCATCTCTGCTGCGACGATCCAAGGGCGGGATTTTCCGAACAGTGTCGAGCCTGGAAAGACCATAACTTCCCGGCCTTTGGCCGCAGAATAGATGTTTTTCTCTTTATTTACAGCGATGTTGGAAAGATAGCCGCTGAGGATGGACCGGTGGATCCCGTCATAAAGGGATCTGGAGACTTCTGTACGGGCCTGGCCCTTGAGAGGGATTTTCTGCTCTTGGAGAATGGCCAGGATTTGATCGTGGACATGCACCCATTCCCGCATTCTGGAAAAGGAGAGGAAGTGCTCATGACAATAACGGCGCTGTTTGCTCCTGGAAGTCGGTTGTTCCAGGGTATCGTGATATCGGTCCCATATGTTGAGCAGGGTTAGAAAATCAGAGTCAGGGTGCCGGAAAGGCAAATGGGCAGCATCTGCATGGCCGGCTTTTTCGAGCGGCCGCTCCCGCGGATCACGTATGCTCAAGGCCGCGGCGATGACAGCGATCTCCCGGAGACATCCTTCCTCCGCTGCAGCAAGAAGCATGCGCGAGATCTTGGGATCGAGCGGCATACGGGCCATGATTCGTCCCTTTTTGGTAAGAATGTAATCCCTGCCATTCCGTTGGATAGCGCCCAGCTCGATGAGGGTGTCATAGCCATCCTTGATGTGCTTGGATTTTGGACGGTCCACAAAAGGGAAATCTGCCGGGTGTCCCAGTCTCAAGTCAATCATGCGGAGGATGACTTCGGCCAGGTTGGAGCGTATGATCTCGGGGGGCGTAAATGGCAGGCGGGTCTGGTAGTCTTTTTCTGAATAAAGGCGGATGCAAACTCCGTGCTCTACCCGGCCACATCGGCCTTTTCTCTGGTCTGCACTGCTCTTGGAGATGGGGCTGATGGGGAGGCTGTTGATACGGGTTCCCGGCTGATACTGTGAGATTCTGGCCAATCCTGTATCGACGACGTAGCGAATCCCTGGGATGGTGAGAGATGTTTCGGCCACGTTGGTGGCAACCACGATTTTAGCCCCTTTGACATGATACACCCTGCCCTGTTGGGTGCCGGGAAGACGGGCATAAAGGGGGAGGATGATCGTTCCCGGGTACTTTTTCCCTTCCAGCTGTTCACAGGTTTCAAGGATATCCTGTTCTGTAGGCATGAAAACCAGGATGTCGCCGGCCCTTTTTTTCTGCTTGATCTGATGGACGGCCTTGACAGCCAGGTCTACATAGTCCTGGTCACCGGTTTTTCCGCCAAAGGATTCGACCGGGCGGTATTCCACCTCCACAGGGTACTGCCGGCCGCTCACTTCGACCACCTTGGCGTTGGGGAATGCCTGGACGAACTTTGCGGTGTCCAGAGTGGCGGAGGTGATGATGAGTTTGAGCTCAGGACGTTTCTCCAGCAGGGTGCGGGAAATACCCAGCAGAAAATCGATGTTCAGGCTGCGTTCGTGCGCCTCGTCGATGATCAGGGTGTCGTAGGAAGAAAGCCAGGAATCGGACTGAGTCTCGGCCAGGAGCATGCCGTCGGTCAGGATCTTGATGTATGCATCGGGCGAAGTCCTGTCGCGGAAGCGGATCTTGTAGCCCACTGATCGGCCCAGATTCTCTTTGAGTTCAGAGGCGATCCGGTGTGCGATGGTGATGGCGGCGATCCGCCGGGGCTGGGTGCAGGCGATCATACCACAGATGCCTCGGCCTGCCCTGAGACACATCTTGGGAATTTGGGTGCTCTTTCCGCATCCGGTCTCTCCGGATATGATGACCACCGGATTATCTTGAATAGCCTTAATGATCTCCTGGGACCGTGCGCTGATGGGCAGCTCTGCGGGAAATGAAACCCTGGGGGCATGTTTGGCGCGGACTTCCCTTTCCTCGACCGAGGCGGCCAGCCTTTTTTCGAGATCTCTGAGCTCAGAGAGGACTGCTCTGTTCTCTATCCTTCGGCCTCTTTTCTGGAGCCGGATCAGTTTCCGACGCACATAGGATTGATCCCTCAGCATGGCATTAGGCAGATGCGAACGGATGCGTCTTATGAAATCTCTCGCCGAAGCCTCCGAATTTTGTTTATGCATTTAAAAGCGGTCCTCTGTTGCGATGAAATCGCCTCTTTATCATAGCCCAATTCGGACTTCAATCAAAAGGGAATAACTTCCATCTGGAAGCATCATTATTTCCACGATAAATTCTTTGTAATTTAGAATCATTGCGAGAAAAACGAAGCAATCTCATATAAAGAGATTACTTCGTCATTTCATTCCTCGTAATGACAATTTTCCGCACGGGTAATAATCTATGGACTTACGAACCAACTTAATTGACTGCTTCTTGGCCTTAGAAATAAGGATGCTTGCCTCCCGTCTTGACAAATTGAAACCAAGGAATAGACTGAATAGAGGAAGATTGCCACATCGTTTCACTCCTCTCAAGGGCGGCTTCATGGGCCATTGTACCGCCGATGCAGAGATGTTGGAATGGGATGGGCTGGCTGTGAAGAATAAAGGCAAAGAAACAGGAGGAAGAATGAGGTCAAATATGTTTATCCGAAGAGCTTGTCTGGTATCGAGTGTACTTTTGTTGTTGTTTGTCATAGGCCCATTCGGCTTGGCTGAGGAGAAGGTCTCGAAAGAGAAAGAACTCGTGCTGGAATGGCTGAGCCGACCTGAAATCGTCGAGAAATTCGGCAAGATTTCAGATGCCATTTGGTCGTACGCCGAACTGGGGATGCAGGAATATCGATCGTCCAAACTCCTGGCCGATACCCTCGAAGAGGCTGGTTTTATGGTGGAGAGGGGAGCAGCGGGGATGCCCACATGTTTTGTGGCCAGTTATGGTTCGGGTGAACCGGTGATCGGCATCCTGGGCGAATTCGATGCCCTGCCCATGCTTTCTCAAAAGGGTCGAGTCCCTTTTCAAGATCCGATCGTGGAGGGGGCCCCTGGGCATGGCTGCGGTCACAATACAATGTGCACTGCTGCTGCCGCCGCCGCTATTGCCGCGAAGCAAGCCATGGACAGATATGGCTTCAGGGGCACCATCAAGGTATTTGGGTCCCCGGCCGAAGAGACACTCATCAGCCGTCCTTACATGATCCGAGCCGGCCTTTTCGATGATGTTGATGCTGTCATCGATAATCACAGCAGCAGCGGATTTGGCACAAGCTATGGCCGGGGAGGTAACGCCATGTACTCTGTTATCTTCACCTTCAGGGGAAAGACGGCCCATGGGGCCTCACCTTGGGGAGGCCGAAGTGCACTCGACGCCGTGGATATCATGAATGTGACCACCAATTATCTTCGTGAGCATCTGTTCTACACTTACCGCATGCATTACGTCATCCTCGGAGGAGGGGAAGCCCCTAATGTTGTTCCGGATAAGTCCAGTGTCTGGTACTACATCCGGAACAGCGACGAGAGAGTCGAACAGATGTACGAGAGAGTCCTCAATTGTGCTAAAGCCGGTGCCCTTGCTACCGGAACAGAGTTATCCGAGGTCAGAATCCTGTCTGCGGTCCACCAGAGGCATGCCAACAAGGCGGCTGCAGAGCTGTTCCAAAAAAACATCGAACTTGTGGGGATGCCTGAATGGACTGAGGAAGAGCACGCCTTTGCCAGGGCTCTGCAAAAGGAACTCGACAAAGAGGAGAAGGGGATGCCGAAAGATATCAGTGAACTCAAAGATAGAGGCGAATTTTTCGTCGGCGGGGGATCATCGGATGTCGGGGATGTTACTCTCATCGCCCCTACAGCTACCATAAGATTTCCTGGACAGGTTCCTGGCGCTATCGGGCACCATTGGTCCTCGGTTGCCTGTAATTATGGTTCGACGGCCTGGAAAGGACTGAACGCAGGAGCCAAAGCAATGGCGGCATCGGCCGTCGATCTTTTGACCAAGCCGGAGGAACTGAAAAAACTGAAGGATGAATTCGAGGCCTATTCCGCAGACCATCCCTACAAACCTCTTCTTCCAGAAGATGCCACGCCGCCTTTGGATCTGAACGAAGAACTTATGGAAAAGTGGCGCCGTCTTCTGGAGAAGAGACCATGAATCCAACCTCTCGGGGAAATAAAATGAGGGAAGAGACGAGAGCAGATGCTGGTTTCTGAAAGCAGAAAGACTGGTCTTTCTTATCTGACTGAGAATCTGAGGGCAGATTATCAAGTATGAGTCATAGGGTTGGCGCTACTTCATAGTCTCCTGGATTTTTTGCATCGCTCGAGCAACCTCCGGATCCTTGCTGTATCTGGTTGACTTCATAAAAACGCCGGTCAATTTCTCCCTTTCGAAAGTCTCCACCCTGCTCACTATCTCCCTTATCTCAGGGGGAAGATTTTCAGGGTTTTGGAGCTCAGGGTATTTCTTCAGTAATTCCACCATTTTCGGTTGAAGAACAGCCAACTCGTCTGCAAACCTGTTGAGCGCGGAGGCCACGGTTTCCCCGTCCTCAGCTTGATCCATTTCCTCGATCAGGGTCTCCATAACCTTGGCGGTGCTCTCCATCGTCTTTATTAGATCCTCATACTGTCCACCGCCGCTGCAGGCCAACATCGCTGCCAGGATAATACCGATTACTGTGAGAATCATCCATTCTCTTTGTTTCAATCTTGCCTCCTTAAGGGGAATTAGGCCAATCTCTCTCTTTTTTCGGTAAACCTCTCAATCTGAGTCAATCCTGTTCTCCTTGATTAATAGGAGACTTCAATGGGACTACTTCAACCCGGCCAGCCTTTTCTCTGCTTCTTCCACCTCAGAAAAGCCTGGATCGGCATCCTTCCAAAGGGTGAGGAACTTTTGGTGGTATTTTATGGCTTCGCTCCTTTGGCCCTTTTCCTCATAAATCCTTCCCAAACTGTAGAGGCTTCGTGCATAAATGTCCCCTGTGTAGAGCTTTCCGGTGTTGAAGGTCAATATCTTTTCGAACTCCTCCCGGGCTCTTTCCTTATCACCTGATTCATAAAAAGCCATGGCCAAATGCTCGGCAAAGTTGGCTTGATCATTGGTGAATGGATCCATCCCGTGCTCATAAGGCAGCGAAGAGATGGCTTCGGTGAAATGACCGATGGCTTTGGAGTAATTTTTTTTCTCGAGCTCGATGAGGCCCCGGAGGTGATCGGAATACCTGATATCTTTTTTGTTGGTTCCTTTTTCCACCAGTTCCTCGATCCCATCGGCCGCTTTCTGGGCCTTTGCCAGGGAATGCATCGCCAGAAAAGCCCGTCCTTTGTAATACAGTATGCGTCTCTGCCATTTCAACGAATCGTTTGAATCTGGAGCGATGCTCCAGGCTGCGTCACAATCCTTCAAAGCCTCTCCTGGCTGCCCGGATTTGAGATAATTATAGGCTCTCCAGATGTGAAAACAGACTCTCCACCAGTTATCGCCGAGCTTCTCTGCCAGCTCCAGCCCCTGTTGATAGTGCTGCCTTCCGTTCTCGAATTTTCCCCGCAGGATGTAAGAAGTGCCCAGCACAATTCTGGTGTACAAATGATATCCCAGTTCCTCTCTCTCAAGAACCTTGAAATATTGCTCCTCTGCTCTATCGAATTCTTCTTTACAGACGTAGATATTTCCTCTATAAAAGAAAACTCTTATATCTTCCGGATTAAGGGAAGTAGCCTTATCTGCTTCTGCCAGGGCGAGATCGTAATTTCCCCGGGTAAAATAGTTCCATGATAACTCCCGTCTGATTATATCGCTCTCGTGAATGTCCCGAATATAGTCCTCAAGAATATTAGTGGCCGCCTCATAAATTCCCTTGGCTCTGTAGGCATTAGCTGAATTGATATAGGGAAAAAAGGACTCATCTTCACCCTGAATCTGGACAAGGAAGCGCTCTATGGCTTGGTCCCACTGTTCTGTCGACATGTAGAGAATCCCTAAGTTGGTGTTAGCGATAGAATCGTCTGGATAAAGCTCCAGGTGCTTTGCATAAGCTTGGATGGCCTTGTCGTATGTTGTCTCGGAATCTCTGAAGAATTCTGCCTCGATAAGATAACGCTCTCTATCGGACAGCCGGTCTTTCAGCTCAAAAGCCTTCTGGAGATATTTCTTGCTCTCAGAAAATAATGCCAGGTTATTATAGCCCATGGCCATGCTTCTGTAGGCCATGGCGAATTCAGGATCCAGGGCCAGTGCTTTTTCCATGGATTGGATGTTCTTCCGGTATTCCCCCTTATGGTGGTATTCTCTTCCCTGGACATAGTATTTAAAAGCTTGAGGAGAGCTGGTGGTGATCTGTTCGATTTCCCTATCGATGTCCGCAGCGATCTCCGCCTCAGAGAGCTCGAGATCGGCCTTGATTCTTCTGGTAAGCTCATCCACCATCGGAAACATCGCTTGCTCCCCCTCTGCCTCGACCCTGTCCGAACTGATAATTTTTCCAGTGCTCATGTCCTGCAGTGTATATTCGATCCTGAATATATCACCTGCTTTGGATAGGCTTCCCTGCAGGATGTGATTTACTCTCCCCTCGGCTGCTACCTTCTTTAGATCCTCCGAAGCATAGCTTTTTGCCTCAAGAAGATCGAGTTTCCTCAAAATGCCGTACAGTCTGTCTCCACTCAGCAAATCTATGTACCTAGATTGGGATAAGTCTGTGATGATCGAATCCGAAAGAGCGCTTCTCCAAATATTATAATTTTCATCTCCGGTGTTGTTTTTAAAGTACATGACAGCAAGAGACGGTTTGCCCGCAGGTACAGGAATCGCTTCCCTCTCAGAGAGAATCCGCCAGAGGACCACCGCAGCAATGATTAGAGCCACAGCAACCAACGCCGGGATAAAGAGCTTCCTCAGGCTGAATTGGACCGTTATCTCCCTCGATGTGAGAGGTTTCCTCTCGGGCACAATTCTTTCTGTGGTGGGAATGCCCTCTGCTATCTTGGATAGTTCCAAACGCACTTCTCCTGCACTTTGATATCTTTTTTCCTTGTCCTTCTCCAGACATCTCAGGATGATCCGGTTCAGATCATCTGGAATCTGGGTATTCAGTTCTTTCGGATTCTTCGGCCTCTCGCCCTTATGCTTCATGCCTATGGTGAAAGGCGTATCCCCCTCGAATGGCACCCTTCCCGTCACCATCTCGTACAGGATGATCCCCAACGAATAGATGTCGGACCTCTGATCCACTTCCTTTCCTTCCACCTGTTCCGGGCTCATATACTCGGGGGTTCCGATCATCATGCCTGCACCTGTAATCCCTTTACCTTCGAGAGATCGCGCGATCCCGAAATCCATGATCCGCACATTTCCCTCTTTATCGATCATGATGTTGTTCGATTTCAAATCTCGGTGCACCACCCCTAACTTATGAGCCTCTGAAAGCCCTTCACAAATTTGCTGGGCAATCCTTACAGCCGTCCCCACTGCTAATTGTCCTGACCTGTGGATGAAGCTTTTCAGGTCCTCTCCACGGATATACTCCATGGTAATGAAATGTGTTCCCTCTGTCTCACCCAAATCAAACATCCCGCAAACGTGATTATGACGGATGTTTCGAGCTGTCCTCAGTTCGTTTCTGAACCTTTCGATGGTCTTCTTGTCAGAGGCGATCTCTGGCTTGATCAGCTTCAGGGCAATTTCCTGTTTTAACTTTGTATCCTCGACCCTGTAAACTCTTCCCATTCCCCCCTTACCCAATTCTTCGATGATTTCATATCGGTCTGCGAATGTGGTTCCCCGGGTTAGCTCTTTTTGGGGTGCTTCGATCGTCTCTGTAACTTCGATATCTTCGGGAGGCTTGAGGGGCGTGGTGCATTTCCCGCAATAGATTGTATCATCCGGATTCTGGTGATGACATTTAGGACATTTAATCGTCATTTCTGTCCCCTCATTTTCCCATAATCGATCGCAAGAAGAATATCAAGGAATGAATTGAGAGTCAATATGTTCCGGCAGTCTTGGGATCTGCGTGATCTCTTATTGAATTCTGATTTGTGATCATTTATGATCGTTGAGCAGGAGCTAAAGAGAAAAAGGCTACTTATCACTAAATGTTGAACGATCCTTTCAAAATCGTTTATCTTGCACTGTTAATAATAGCGTCTGCAGTAAGAGCTTTAGGGATTAATAAATCCAAAAACTGGTGGAAAAACAGGGGCAAAATTGCCCAGGATAAAACTTCTTGGCTGGATCGAATCCTGTTGGGATTCGTTTTTTTGGGAATGCAGGCCATCCCTCTTTTGTATGTCTTTTCGCCTTACCTGGATTTTGCAGATTATCAGATCAATCGTACTGCGAGCTTAATTCTGGGATGGACAGGTGCGTTCTTTTTTGCTTCTGCGATTTTCATGCTGGGGAAGTCCCATGTGGACCTCGGATGTAATTTTTCTCCTAAACTCCAGTTGAGAAAGGAACATTCTCTGGTCACGACCGGTGTGTATAGAAAAATTCGTCATCCCATGTACACCGCCCATTTTTTGTGGAGTATGGCTCAGATATTGCTGCTGCAGAACTGGATTGCCGGATGGAGTTTTCTGGTTTCTCTTCTCCCCTTATATTTGGTGCGAATACAAGAAGAGGAACAGATGATGCTGGACGAATTCGGGGAATCCTACCGTTCCTATATGAGAAAAACGGGGCGTCTTTTCCCCAAATGGAAAACCCTTTCGGAATCCCGTACCTATCGGGAACGCTGATCCTGTGCTTCACGAGCTTCTGGTTTATGAATCATTCAGGACGGTGAGGAGACTGATGGATTGTGAGTCAAGAGACACGATTAGACAAAGTCTGTCAGCCGAGTTTAATCATTATGGGGACAGCCGATCCGGACTTTCCAGATGCCGAAAAAGAAGCGGATGAACTTGCAAAGCTCATGAAGGCCGATGTGCTGATGGTGGAAGATTCGGGACACTATCCTCGAGCCGACAATCCAGACCAGGTCGCTCCGGCCATTATCGACTTGGTAAGAGGAATAAGCAGACTGGATTTTCCTCGAAAGGGAGGTGATGAATAAAAATGATTTTTCACCTCAAAGGGTGATTGACTTGTTTTCTTCTTTGGATGTAATTAAAATAAACAACGAGGAATCCCCTGAAAAGTGTATTTGGATATTTAAAACGGAGGATATGGAAGGGGGCAACATGAAAATCAAATCTTTTCTTTTCATCGCTATCCTCATCATCTCGGTTGTGGCGATCCATTGCGGCCGCAGCCAGAGTCCTTTCTCTCCAGAAACGGGATCGAATGCAGCTCTGCTTAATGGAACCGTGATCCTGTCTGGGACCAGCACCGCCGGTTTTGGAGCGATCCAGATTGGCGTGAAGGGAACTTCACATTACACCACTCCTGACAAAGACGGAAATTTTCGGATCGACAATCTGCCGCTGGGGAATGTCGTGATCGAAGTAGCTGTGGAGAGCGATCTCTCCGAAATTCAGATCGATAATGTCAAATCAGGTGAAGAGATCAGGATAAGGGTCGAAGTTCAGGATAAGAATCAGGTAGTCTTGGCTCATATGGAAAGGCATCATCGTTCCAACGGACTGCTCCAGGTTCAGATCCAGCCCAAGAAGTGGAACCTGAACTGGGGGGAGAGCGAAGATGAGGTTATCGCCAAGATCAGCGGTGATGACTATGACCAGATTGTTTCCGGTTCGGTGAAGCTGGTAGGCCCAGATGATGACAAAATCGGTTCTTATGAAGAAGATGTCGGAGGAACCTATTTCATCGCCAAGTTTCGTCAGAGCGAGGCCATAGGGATTATCAACGATCCCGTCCCAGGGATGGACTATGACATCCGGGTGGAGTATGTCCTTGGCGGCGAGACTTTGTATCTGCAGGATACCATTGAAATCGTCGGCAAGATGCCGAGGGACAGTGAAGAACTTTCCATCCAGGTCAATCCCGCAAAATGGAATACGAACTGGGATAAGAGCTCGGGTACGGTAATGGTCAAATTCTGGGGTGACGGGTATGACCAGATCGATCCTGCCGCTGTCATGATGATCGGTCCGGATGATCCCGATGGCCCTGATGATGTCGATGTGATTTATCCTGTAGCGTCGAATCTCACCGAAGACCAGCTGATCGTCAAATTTGCGAAAAAGGATGCCCTCAGTATTATTCCCGAGCCCAATCCTGGCGATAAACATGTGATCATCATAACCGATGATCTCGATGGCCTGGGTGCCTTCAGTTTTGAATACGGTATAGAGATCGTAGGCCCCAAGAAGTAAGTTTTATTGCTGTCCGGCACGAACGAAGTTCGGTAAAGGGTTTCCCCTTGTCATCCGTCCTCAGCTTCAGACAGGTGGCGTCTTCTCTTCGTTTCTCACTTGTGAGACAGGCGGATTCGCGTGATGCTTTTCAGCTTGAACCCTCACGCAGCTGGGCGTCGTAGTAGAGGGCTGCGGCTCCCAGCACGGCAATCTGTGGCTGATCTGAGATTTCGATAGCAAGCCGGTCCAGGGATTTTTTGTAGGGGAAGGTCTCGACACGCTCCCACATGGTTTTTTGAAAGAAAGGAAAGGATTGGCGGATCGAACCGCCCAGGATAATAGCCTCGGGGTCCACAGCAAACATGATGGTCTTGATGGCTTCTCCAAGATGTGTCCCGTATTCCCCAAAAATTCCCAAAGCCTTCTCATCGCCTTCTTTCGCTTTTTCATAAATCTGCTGCCCTTTTTGCCCGTACTGGTTCATGAAAAACTGTCCGCTGCAGTAGAATTCGATGAACTGGTCTTTGTAGGCTATGTGGCCGAATTCTCCGGCACCGCAGTTGGATCCTGAATACAGCCGGCCCTCGATAATGATTCCTGTGCCCAAACCTGTCCCCAGGGTCACGCCGACCAAGTTGTTGAATTTTTGCCCTTTGCCGAAGTGTTTTTCTCCCACAGCGAAGCAGTTGGCATCGTTGTTCACGTAGACAGGGACATGAAATCGATCCTCCAGTATTTTCTTCAGATGAACCTCTTTCCATGAGGGGATGTTTTGCACGGCGTAAACGATTCCCTGATCCACATCCACCACACTCGGGACTCCGATGCCTATTCCCGCTACACTCTGGTCAAACACGCTTTCGATGGCTGCCGTGACCTCTTTCAGGATATGCTCTTCTTCTCCCTCGGTGGTGATATCTGCTTTAAAGTGGGTCTCCAGCTCATTCCCAGCAATCCTGCCAATGCTGACTTTTGTTCCACCCAGATCGACGCCGACTATGGTAGAACTGGCCATGGTTCGCTCCTTTAAGGCCTGGATTATTCATGAATAATGCCGTCTTTTTTCATTATTAAATCCCGAAGAATATTTTTTCAAGAAAGAATTTCTTATCCAATCGGCATTTTTCAGCCTTCGAGAGATTCATCCGATCCTTGATTCGTGGACGATCCATACAAATCAGTCAGGGCCTTCCTGAGCGTCTTTCTTTTTGTCGCGGAACGTTATGTTGGAAATCAGCGGCTTAGCCCAGAAACCGATGATCAGTATATACCCGAGGGTCAGGTACAAAAACGTCATCCCGAATCGCAGCCCGAAAAGATCCCCCAGCCAGCCGATGATGAGCGGAACGATCGCTCCTCCGATAATCCCGGTGCAGAGAATACCAGAGAATGAACCGTGGTGTCTCTCTACGGAATTGAGGGCCAGAGAGAAAATAACCGACCACATCACCGAAGCGAAAAATCCGACCATAGGAAATGCGATGAGCGCCATGTTCCCTGAACCGAAGAGACCCACAGTCAAACTGATCAGTGCTGCACTGGTAAACCAAATCAGCACCTTTCTGCTGTCAAAAATTTTCAGCATCAGCAATCCGAGCAGACAGCCTGCTGTCAGCATCCCCCAGAAATAGGAGACCGTATCCGCACCGACCGTCTGGGGATCGAATCCATGATATGTGGCCAAGAATTTGGATATCCAGTTTGCCACACCCTGTTCTGAGCCGACATAAGCGAAAATTCCGAGGAAGTAAAGGATAACGATCTTGTTTTTAAAGAGATCAAGATACGTTTCTCTGGCACCTACCCGTTCGTCCTCCCTGAGTTCAACTTTAGGGATCCTCACCGCTGCGATGAGAAGAACCATGACCAACGTGACCACGACAAAGACCCAGTAGAGGGAAATCCAGGGCAGGTCATCGGGAACCACCTGTGCCAGAGATCTGATCAAAAAATTTTTCTCGCCTGAGATGTCCTTGAGGTTCGTAACGAGATAGGTATAGACCTGGGGGCTCAAGAAAGATGCCAATCCGAAAACCAGCTGAGCGAGAACCGAATTGAAAGCAAAATGCTCCTCTCCGCCTGCAACCCGCATGAGAGGATTGATGGCCACCTGCAGCATAGCCATTCCAAGGCCGATCAAAAACAGAGAGAGCAAGGCAAAAGAGAAACTGGAAAGTGAAGCGAACATAAGGGCACCCAGGAAGGCGATGATAAAAGCAACCAGTATGACCCGTTTTTCCCTGTATTTTTCGACCAGGATCCCAGCCGGGATGGACATCACTCCGTATGCGATGAAAAAGGAGAACGGGAGAAATCCCGCCAGGGTTAAGCTGAGAGAGAAGCTGTCGATGATGTCGGGGACCAAGGGCCCGAGAATGTTGGTAAGAAACGAAATGACAAAAAAGATCAGAAGAATCAAGCCCACGATGAATATGTTTCTCTTCACTTTTCAGGTGCTCCTTTTTGAGGATTTCTATAAGATGAAGTCAGCTACATCCGTTTCTTATGAAGAGCTCAATCATTTATCGTATTCCATCCGTTCAGACGGAAAGCCGGAGTTTCCCCTTTCAGATCTTCCTTCAGAAAGCGGGCACGAATCTCTCTGGTCTCCCCGGGAAGAAGGGAGATATAGTTGTCATCCCAGAATATGGGGAGAACGGAGTCTCCGCTTTCTGCCCGATAGACATTCATAACGATGAAGAAAGCGATCCTGTCGGATGGATTTTGTAGGGTGACCTGGAGTTCCATCTGTTCACCGAGATCTTCGAACTGATGCGCAGCCTCGATCTGCACTTCCTGCAAATCCTTCAAACCTGTAAAGTCAGCAAACGCTTTATTGGGGGTATAGAACCACGTGGAACGGTCCTCGTCCAGAATGTCCTCTTTGGTGGAAAGCCAGTAGAAGTCGCTGCTGAGAAGATTCCCGGATGCGTCCTTAAGCTTGAGATCCATGAAGTAGACAGTACTCAGCCCTTCCACACTCGGTGTTTCGAGGATTTTTATCGAGCTGAATTCACCCACACTGACAGGTATATCCTGTTTGAAGACGCGTTTGGAGCCGATGTTGAAGATTCGAATCTCTGCCGTCAGATCGTGATAGATACGGTGTGTATCGTTGACAATGTAGATGTCCTTGTCTCCGTAGTTGTAGACGATGTTGATTGGTTCGCAGGCAGCCTTGGTGCCGTAGAAAGCACCATTGGGCATCAGGTAGTAGTCGAAGAGCTGCCAGAACATCGCAGGCCAGGCTGAATTGTACATCCACTGGATGATACCCGTGGAGCTGGGCTTGTTGACTCCGAAAGATTCGAACATGGGTCGGATGGCCTCGTAGTTCGCCACCTGTGCTATACGGGTGAACTCTTCCACACTTTCAGTCGTCCCGTAGCGGTTGTTGAGGGCGAGAATGTACCGGTCCAGGGTGTTGAATTCGTTCCTGGCGCAGTGAAAATCCCAATAATCGTCGATGGGCCAGAGGTGATCTTCGGGGATCATCTTTTTGATGCTTTCCAGAGGCGGCGGCTGGGGACCGGGACCGGTTTCAGTGTTGAATCCAAAGGCGCCTCCGCGTGTTTTATCCATATACCAGTAGTTGGGAGTCACATAGTCGTAAGGACCGTTCATTTTGACCGCTGTAGGACCGCTGACCTCGCTTTCTTTGTAGCTGCAGGCGGAAAGAGTGGGACGGGTGGGATCCACCGCCTCCAAGTAAGAGTTGTATTTTTTTTCGAGTTCGGGACGGGGAAGCTTATCGCTCCCCAGGATCCAGACAAATATGCTCGGATGATTGCGCAGCCACAGGACTTGATCTCGTAGGGATCGGGCAATGAGGTCCATCTCCTCCGGCGTTTTGACTCCTCCGAACTGATCTACAGGCTTGCCGGCATAGCCCTCCCACTCCCAGTGACAGCTCCACCCTGCCATCAAAAGAATACCGTACTGATCGGCAAAATCATAGAGTGTATGACTGCTCCCCCAAAAGCCCTCCAGTCGAAGAGCGTTCAGATTCATGTGCCTCGCATACTTGATCTGGGCTTCGATCTTTTTTGGATCCTCCCTCAGGAACAGGTCGTCCACCCATCCGCCTCCGCGGATGAGCAATTTTTTTCCATTTATTTTGTAGCCTCGGTGGCCTTCCTCATTGAGGTAGTCCGAGACCTCCCGGATACCGAAGCGGCTCTTATCCCGGTCGGAAACAGCTCCCTCCGCGGTGGCTGTCAATTCCAGAACATACAAATTGGGTTCTCCCAAATGATTCGGCCACCACAAGCGGGGAGATCGGAGGGACAAAGCTTCAAACTCATCTGGTTGAAAGATAATTTCCCTGGTCTCATGAGGCTCGAGAGTAAAGGGCTGGTCAAATTCGATCTGTTCGATCTCTCCCCTCAGAATTCCGGACAGCTTTTTTTCTGTGTGGTTGGAGAGTTCGGCAGAAACGGTGAGCCTGGCCTCTTCGAGAGTCTCCAGGTCGAGCCGAGTCTGAACGAAAGATTTGTTAATGGATACGGGTCCGGTCAGACGCAGTTTGACCTCTCTCCAGATTCCCATGTTTTCATCAGGAGGCCTTGGATTCCAGTCCACGAATCCGATGGTGAAATTCCCTGGTTCGGGAGGCAGAACTTCGATGGCGAGTGTATTGGTCCCTTGGAGGAGCAGGGATGTTATGTCGATATCGAACATGCGGAATGCTCCCTGGATTTCCTCTTCCGATGCGACTTTTTTTCCGTTGAGCCAGACGTTTGCGCTGTAGTTGATTCCCTCGAAGATGAGGCGGGCATTGGACCGCTCCATCTGTTCGTCCACCATAAATTCCTTGCGGTACCACCAGGCTGTGTTGAACTGTTCAGAGGGGATAAGTTCCAGGTTCTTTCCGAAAAACGGATCTTCATAAACACCGTTATTCACCAGCACTGCCAGGACGGTACTGGGGACAGTAGTAGGATACCAGCCTGTGAGGTCCTGACCGGCCATCGATAGGACATCTCCTCCCATGGACAGGTCAGCAGATGACCGGATATGCCATCCCTCTTTCAATAGGATTTCATTTTGGGGAATCTCCGAGGTCTTTTGGCAGGAGAAAAAGCTCAGAGGAGTGATAACTGCTAAGAGGACATACAAAAGATTTCTTGTGATTTTTATTCTATTCATTGTCCCTTCCCTCCACCAGTATGTTTCTGATGCGAAATAATCCGGTTCCAAAGTTCAGAAGATATTGCACATTTTTCGAGGCGCTTAATTTCTTTCTGCGAACTGCGCAGTGCAAGCCTATCATACGGAAGAAGAGAGAGTCAACCAAGGATTTTCCCCGGCTCGCATTCCAAAACGCAATAGAGTAACTGTCACGGTGTGATGATGGTCTTGATGACGCCATCGCGGTAGTGCTCGACCAGTTCGAAGGCCTCCTGGGCATATTCCAGTTTGAATGTGTGAGTGACCATGAAATCCATGTCTGTGTTCAGTTTTTTTACTAGGTCTATCGCAGCAGGGATACATCCTTTCTGCCTCCGGACGCTCTGGATGCTGATTTCTTTACGGCGGAGCTTATGAGGATTGAACGAGATGAGATCGGTCTTTGGGATTCCGACGATCAAAAGTCTGCCGCCGGGTTTTAGAAGCTTCACGCTCTGATCGAGAGCATCCTGGTCCCCGCAGCATTCGAGTACAACATCGAGTCCACGAGGCTCCAGAGCTACGATCTCCTCGACGATATCCGAACGATCCGGATTGCCTGCCCAGATAGCACCAGCCTTGGGAGCAGATTCGAGCCTCTCGTCAACCTTGTCGGTCATGTAGATAGTGCGGATTCCATTATCTCTGGCTGCCAATGCAGCGCTCAAGCCGATGGGCCCTGACCCCAGGATGGCGACCGATGATGCCTGGATGGCCCCCGACAGGCGGAATGAATATATACCGATTGAGAGAGGCTCGGTCAGAATGCTCCTCTCTGTTTTCATGTCTGTTTCGAGAGAAAAACAATTGACTTCTGGCATTATGACGAATTCGGCCAGGCAGCCTTCCATCTGCCCAGGGCAGCCCATAAAACGCAGCCTGCGGCAGGTGTTGGCCCGGTCGTTGAGGCATTGATCGCATTCTCCGCAGGTCACGGCCGGATCGATGACCACGCAATCGCCCGGTTTGAACCGATTGACCTCGCTTCCGACCTCCTCGACTTCAGCCACACATTCATGTCCCACTATGAAAGGATAACGGACGACATCACTGCCGATCTTTCCAGTAGAATAATACTGGACGTCCGAGCCGCACAGTCCTACAGCTTTGACGCGAAGAAGGACGTCCGTCTCATTTTTGATTTTAGGAACAGGGACATCCCTTAACTCGAGTTTGCGTATTCCGGTCAAGAAAGCTGCTTTCATATGGACTTCAGCCCCTTATTTAAAGGGATTTTCACTCTCATAGAACAGGCCGGTGGGCTGATTGAAACCGATCTCGTTGACGCCGAGCAGTTTTGTCGCTGCAAACAAGGCCTTTCCTGCGTGTTTGAAGGCCACAGCGGTGTGGTGAGGAAATCTTTTCTCGATCAGAACGTGCCTGTAGAATCGCCCCATCCCCTTTATTCCGATGACTCCGATACTCCCGAACGAGCGGGGATCGATGTCCAGAACTTCTCCCTCTGCGATATAGGCTCGAAGAATCGTTTCTGCTGTCGACTGAAGGCGGAAGATCGTGATTTCCCCTGGGCGTATGCGTCCTTCCAACGTCCCGCGGGTGATATCCGGTTTTTCGCCTGCCTCCAACAGGCGATTCATGATGAGCTGGAATTTCATCGCACCGTCCAGGAGGCAGGGTGCCGCAGTGTTCCCGCAGTGGAATCCCATGAAAAGGTCTCTGGCCTCATAATCTCCCACCTTGTCCTTGGCTTCCTGATACATATCTTGGGGGACTGTGTTGTTGATATCCAGAAGGGTCGCGGGCAGCTCGGTCGCACAGGCAGCCATGTATTCGCTCAGTACACCGTAGATATCCACTTCACAGGATACCGGGACGCCTTTTGAAGCCAGTCGGGAGTTCACATAACAGGGTACGAATCCAAAATAGCTCTCGAAGGCCGGCCAGCACTTGTTGGCAAAAACTCCAAAATCTGAAGCGCCGAGATGTTCATCCCTGAATTTGATCAGGGCCACCTCGAACTGTGCCAGCTTCTCGAGCAGGTCAGGATAGGTGTTGCCTGCTCCCAATTCTTCGGCCATGTCTTCGGCGACCGTCTTTATGGATGGATCTCCCTTTGCCTTGAGGAAGATGTCGTAAAGGTCCAGCTCGCTGTTTTCCATGATCTCCACACCAAGGTCATACAGAGGTTTGACAGGAGCGTTGCAGGCCAAAAAATCTTGAGGTCTCGGTCCGAAGGAAAAGATCTTCAGGCTTTTCAGGCTGGTGAGGATTCGGGCAACAGGGATGAAGTCAAGAATCATGTCTGCCACTTCATCGGCTGTGCCGGTCGGATACTCGGGAATGTAGGGACGGAGTTTCCGCAATCCGACGTTATAAGATGTGTTCAGCATCCCACAGAATGCATCCCCTCTTCCGTGGATCAGGTTGTCTTTGGTTTCCTCTGCCGCAGCTGCAAACATCACGGGCCCCTGGAACTTCTGAGCCAGAAGAGTGGTGGGGCTTTCTGGTCCGAAATTCCCCAGATAGATGACCAGGGCATTGATGCCGTGTTTGTTGATCTCTTTCAGCGCTTCCAAAACATCCCTCTCGTTCTCGACGACGGTTTTGATCTCGGTAACAGAGATGTTCTTTTGTTTACACTCCTCCACAACCTTCATCCTCCTGTTCTTCGACAATTCCACAGGAAAACAATCGCGGCTCACGGCAACCATTCCCAGGTTGATATCGGACCAGTTTTTCATTTTTTCGCCTCCTTGTCTTTCTGGCCGTAGTAGGCATCGGGGCCGTGTTTTCGCAGGAAATGTTTGTTCAAAAGACAATCGGGGATGGCTTTGCATCGGGCATCGAGCATCAGAGTTCCCCATGCCGTTTTAGCGATGTGTTCGAGGAGCATGCTGTTCAGAACAGATTCATCAGGTGATCTTCCCCAGGTGAAGGCCCCATGTCCGACGACCAGAACTCCCGGCATCTCCATAGGATCGAGCTCCGAAAAGCGCTCCACGACGACCTTGCCTGTATTCTTCTCATAGTTTTCATCGATCTCTTCCTCTGTGATCATCCGCGTGATGGGGACGGGCCCATGGAAATGGTCGGCGTGGGTGGTTCCCAGGCAAGGGATTTCCTTATTAGCCTGGGCGAACATGGTTGCATATTCGCTGTGGGTATGCGTGATCCCGGCGATTTCCTTAAACGCTTTGTAGATCTCGATGTGGGATGGCGTGTCCGAGGATGGATTGAGGCGGCCTTCTACGATTCTCCCTTCCAGGTCCACCACAACCATGTCGTCCGGCATCAGTTCTTCATAGGCCATCCCGCTCGGCTTGATGACCAATAGTTTCTGGTTCCGGTCGAAACCGCTGACATTTCCGAAGGTATAGGCAACCAGATTGTATTTGACCAAATCCAGATTGGCCTTCCAAACAAATTCCTTGAGTTCTAAAAGCATCCCTCCCCCTTGGTTTGCTTTTCCCGGATTTTGAGCAAATCTTTCATGACATTGAAGAGCTGCCCTGTCCAGTCATCTCTTCCAAAAGCATCGTGTAGCTGGGTGTAGAGCAGGTATAGGTCTTGATAGACATCGTGGTGTTGGTGGTCAGGTTTGAATGCTGTCTCTTTTATGCCGCACATGGCTGCCTGGGCATCCGGGAATGTTTTATATCCTCCTGCTTCCTCTCCGGCAACCACAGCACCGGCAATCGCCGATCCCAGGGCACAAGTCTGGGAAGACCGGGCAATCTTCATCTCGCGTCCCATGACGTCTGCATAAATCTGCATGATCAAGGGATTTTTTTCTGCAATCCCCCCGCAGTTGATCACCTCCGATATCCTTACTCCGTATTCTTCGTACCTGTTGATGATGGTCAATGCACCGAAGGCGGTCGCCTCGATCAAGGCACGGTAGATTTCATCTGGCCTGGTATGGAGCGTCTGGCCCAGCAGGAGACCTGTCAGTCTTTGGTCGACCAGGATGGTCCGGTTGCCGTTGTTCCAATCCAGAGCGAGAAGTCCGGACTGACCGGGTTTCAATTTCGCTGCAGCCAGAGTCAAAGCCTCATGAGAGCCTTTATCCATTCCTCCCGGCCGAATAGAATTGACAAACCAGTTGAAGATATCGCCCACTGCGGATTGTCCGGCTTCCAGCCCGTAGAAATCCGGAAGCACAGAGCCATCCACGATGCCGCACACTCCCGGGATATCTGCCAGCGGTTCGTCGCTGGGCCAAACGGCCACGTCGCAGGTGCTGGTGCCGATGATCTTGACCAGTTTGCCCAAGGCCACTCCGGAGCCCACTGCTCCAAGATGGGCATCGAATGCGCCGACTGCAACGGGAAGGCCAGGAGGCAGTCCCAGCTTGCCTGCCCAATGCTGGCTCAATGTGCCTGCTCTGTGATCCGATGTCAGGGATTTTTGGTAGAGCCTGTCTCGAAGCTCGCCGAGTTTGGGGTGGAGCTGGGAGAGGAACTCTTTAGCTGGGAGTCCATCCCACTCTTTGCTGTACATGGCTTTGTGGCCGGCTGCACACCGGCTGCGTTTAAGCAGGTCGGGCTTGGATGTTTCTGTCAGAACGCCGGGTATGTAATCACAGCATTCCACCCAACTGCAGGCGGCATCGAAGACTTTGGGATCGGTGCGGAGACAGTGGAAGATCTTGCTGAAAAACCACTCCGAGGAATAGGTGCCCCCACACTTGGCCAGATATTCAGGATGTTCCTTTGCAGCGAGCTCTGTAATCATGGCCGATTCCTCTGTGCTGGTGTGATCCTTCCAGAGCCAGGCACAGGCGTTAAGATTCTCTTTGAATTCGTCCTTGAAGCAGAGAGGGGTGCCAACCCGGTCAACCGGCAGGGGTGTGGAGCCGGTGGTATCGATACCGATACCGATGATCTGGCGGGATTCAAAGTCTTTCTCTGCTCTTTTTGCCTCTGCGGTCACTTCTCTGACAGAGACTTCCAGGCCTTTCAGGTAATCCTGAGGATGCTGCCGTGCCAGATGGGGGTCGGCAGGGTCCAGGATGATGCCCTTTTGGCCTGTCTCGAAATCGAAGATCGATGTGGCGATTTCATCGCCGTTCGCCACGTCCACGAGCAGGGCTCGGACAGAATTCGTGCCGAAATCTAAACCCAATGCGTATTTTTTCATTTTCCTTCCATGTCTATATTATTTGGCGATGATCAGGGGAGAAAAGGAGATCATCACCAAAGCTATAATGACCAGAACGACCACCGACAGGATCACATCTCTTGTATTCCAGCTTTCCCGGGACGCCTTCTTGTCTTCGGCCACAGTCGTGCTGTAGGTCAATCCACGGATTTTTCCTTCGGATGGTTCTGTAGTCAGAAAACTGATGATCACCATTATACCGATACAAGCGACAAACAAATAGAAGCAAAAATACAGAAAATTGACATCGGCGAATTTATACAGGATTCCTCCCAAATGTTCTTTATTCAATTCCGCAGCCAAACGGATCATTCCGATGACAAACCCGCCGATAAGAGTGACAATGGCACCCTTTGCATTGATCCTTTTCCAGAAGATTCCCAATAAGAATACAGCCGTTATGGGAGGGGCAATATAAGACTGAACACTCTGCAGATAGTGGTACAGCTCCCCTGATATGTATTTCATCAGAGGAATCCACAGGATGCCTGAAATGACCACCACTCCTGTAGCGATTCGTCCCACCATCACCAATTTTTTCTCTGGAGTATCCGGTTTGATCTTTTTGTAAATGTCCATAGTGAAAAGGGTCGAACAGGAATTGAACACAGCAGCCAGAGAACTCATCAAAGCTGCCAACAAACCTCCTACGACGAGTCCTCTTAGCCCGGCTGGGAGGAGAGCTTTGACCAGTGCCGGGAACGCTTGGTCAGAGGCGCCGAGTTGAAGCTGTCCGGTTTTGACCAGGGCATAGGCGGTTATCCCGGGGATGAAAAAGATAAAGAAAGGGAAAAGCTTCAGGTAGGCAGCGAAGATAGAGCCGCGTCTTCCCTGTGTTTCCCCTTGAGCGGCCAAGACTCTCTGGACGATGCACTGGTCAGTGCACCAGTACCAGATGCCGACAATGGGTGGGGCCAAAATCATCCCGAGCCACGGAAATTCTGGGTGATCCAGGGGCAAAAACAGGTTGAAATGATCGCTTCCGGCAATGGCGACCAGGTTGTTCCAGCCGCCGATTTTTGTCAGGCCTATGATGGTGACTGTGATGGATCCCAGAAGGAGGACGATGGCCTGCATGCTTTCGGTATAAACCACTGCCTTCAATCCGCCTAATATGGTGTAGATTCCGGTCAGTATGACTGTGATCAAAGCTCCTGTCCAAAATTTCACTCCCATCAGTGTTTGGAACACCACAGCTCCTGCATAGACGGTGACCGACACTTTGGTTAGCACGTAGGCAATGAGCGAGATGATGGAGAGAAACCAGCGGGCATTAGGAGAATAGCGCATCTCCAGGAATTCCGGCATGGTGAAGACTTTGCTCCGCATGTAGAAGGGAACGAACACCCAGCCGAGAAGCAGGATACACCAGGCATGAAGCTCATAATGTCCCATGGCCACACCAGTTTTGGCAGCCGTTCCTGCAAGTCCCACTACATGTTCGGATCCGATGTTGGAGGCAAAGATGGCTGCTCCGATCACGAACCAGCCCACATGGCGTCCGGCCAGGAAATATTCAGTCGTAGTGGCCTGTTTCTGGCGGATAACCCACCAGGCGATCCCAAAGATCACCAAAAAATACAAAATGACAACGATCCAGTCTAAAGATTGAAGTCCCTCCATGGATGTCAGCCTTTCTTCATGATCTACGAGCTGATTATATTTACTATTACCACAGACCAGATGTCAACAAGCAGGGATTCCTTTCCAGGGCAAGAATACAAGTGCTGACGGATGGATGGATTCATCAGTCCGGTCATGACATTTTCTGTCGGCAACCCTGGGAGTCATCGAATCATTGACCGCAGCGTTGTAGCCGTGATATAAGAGAATGAGGGAAGATGATGAAAAAATCGAAGTCATTTATAATATTTCTCTTCCTTATTGCCTCTCTCGGAATAATGGCATGCCAAACAGAACGGGAACAAGCGGCAGTCAAAGAGGTGCTTTTCTTTACCGATGAAATTGAGCCTGTCATAGAGGTCGAGGCAGAGCCCTTCAACCTGAAACAGGTTCGGCTGCTGGAGGGTCCCTTCAAGGAGGCGATGGAGAGGGATGCCCGATATTTGAAAGGTCTGGAGCCTGACCGGCTGCTCCATAATTTCCGGGTCAATGCAGGACTCCCTTCTGCCGCGGAGCCCCTGGGGGGATGGGAGAAGCCGGATGTTGAGCTTCGTGGCCATACCGTCGGGCATTTTCTTTCTGCCTGTGCGTTGATGTATGCCAGTACAGGCGATGAGGAGCTCAAAACCAAAGCAGATCGCATAGTTGTCGAGCTGGCCAAATGCCAGAACGCTCTGGGTCCGAGCGGGTATCTCAGCGCTTTTCCGGAAGAGTTCATCGACAGAGTGGAAGCGAGAGAAAGAGTATGGGCGCCGTATTACACTCTGCATAAAATACTGGCTGGACTGCTGGACATGTACATTCACTGCGGCAACGGCCAGGCCCTCGACGTGGCCGGAAAAATGGCCGCCTGTGTGAAGATGCGGTCAGACCGGTTGGACCAGGAGCACATGCAGCGCATGCTCGATAAAACAGAGCAGGGCGGAATGAACGATGTGTTGAGCAATCTGTATGCGGCCACCGGGAAGACCGAGTATTTTGAGCTTGCCCGGCGGTTCGACCAGAAGAGTTACACCGAGCCTCTTGCCAACTACAGGGACGAACTCAAAGGACTGCATGTCAACTCCTTTATACCTAACATGATCGGGACAGCCCGTGAGTTTGAATTGACCGGAGACCCTGTGCTCCACCGCATCGCCACATTTTTCTGGGATCAGGTTATCCGTGCCAGATCTTATGCCACCGGCGGCACCAGCAATGACGAGGCCTGGAGGACCGAGCCCTATAAGATGGCAAGTGAACTGGGGCCCTACAGCCACGAGAGCTGCTGTACGTACAACATGCTCAAGCTCACACGGCATCTGTTCAGCTGGAGTGCGGATTGCCGTTATGCCGATTATTACGAACGCGCTCTCATCAACGGCATCCTGCCCACCCAGAATCCTGAGGACGGCATGATGATGTACTATGTACCGATGGCTTCGGGTCTGTTCAAAACATTCATGACCCCTCGCAATTCTTTCTGGTGCTGTACCGGAACTGGCATTGAAAATCATGCTAAATACGGAGACAGCATCTATTTTCACCATGATGACAGCCTGTATGTGAATCTTTTCCTGGCTTCAGAACTCACGTGGGGAGAAAAGGGTGTCCGGATTCGACAGGAGACGAAATTTCCAGAACATGAGAAAACCTCTCTGTTCCTCAATGTCAATAGACCGGTCGAGTTGGCCCTTTACATTCGCATCCCTTACTGGGTCGGCAAACAGGGATACGTTGAGATCAATGGCCTGAAACTGGAGACCTATTCGAGTCCGGGAAGTTTCCTGAGGCTCGAGAGAAAGTGGAAGAATGGAGACCGGATAGACGTATATCTGCCCATGAAACTCCATCTCCATCCCATGCCCGACGATCCGAACCTTGCTGCGATCATGTACGGGCCTCTGGTTCTTGCCGGCCAGTTGGGAGCCGTGGAGCTTCCCCGAGAAGAGGTCTATGGGAAATACGGCCCTACGGCTGATCCTGCTGCAGTTCCCTATCTATCACCTCCTTCGGATGAACTGGACTCTTGGATCAAGCCTGTGGATGGAGAACCGCTGACTTTTCGGACCGAAGGGGCAGGAAATCCGGAAGATGTGATCCTGGTTCCTTTTTATAAACTCTTCGGCCAGCGCTACGCCATCTACTGGGAGTTTCGGCAGGACTCTGAGTGAATATTGGATTTATCCCTTGGAATCCAGACAGCCATCTCGCCCTTTCCTCTGTGCGCCCAAGCATAATAGGGGATAGCCGTAAATTTCTGCTCAGCGTTTATTTCTGTTACTCGGTCCTCTGCATATTTGAGAGCCGTTACCTCTCCGTTGAGCACGACAACACCATTGAGAAGATCTTCTCGCTTTTCCGGCCAGAGCTGTGCCGTATCATAGAGGACCAGGTTGCTCACGAAACCGTAGTTGTCCACCCATTCGGCACAGTACACGATAGGTCCACGCTCCAATGCCACCTTTCCGGCATTCTCCTCGACTTTTTTGTGGCTCAGTACACGCCGGACAGACAGGGGCAGGAAGATGTCCACCGTGTCTTCCCGCTTCCATTTCCGTCTGATCCGGGCAAAGCCTTTCTCGAGTGTGTAATCATAGGGCTTTCCGTTGACAGAAATCGCTGCTTTTTGGCCGGAAGAATCCATATAGCGGTAAAGACCGGATGGCACAGGCTGATTCCTGGTCCATCCCGGAATGCGAATAGCGAGGGCGAACGTCTTGGATTTCTCTGGGGAGACTGTGATTTTGACCGATCCTTCCCATGGATAAGCGGTTTCCTGCTTTATCTCTACGGTCTGACTGTCCGTCTGAATGTTTGCCTCGCTGTGCACGAAGAGATTGACGAAAAGGTCATCACCTTGTGTGGCGTATACATACCCGGGAACCGAAGGAACGAAACGGGTGACATTGGAGGGACAGCAGGCACAGGTGAACCAGGGGCTGCGTTCGTGCTGACCGTGGCTTTCCAGAGGGTTGGGATAAAAGAACAAATCTCCGGTCAAGGCTATTCCCGAGAGGATACCGTTGTAAAGAACACGCTCCAATACATCGAGATATTTGGCATCCCCTGACAGAAGGAACATCCGGTGATTCCAGAACGCATGAGCGATCGCTGCACATGTCTCGCAGTAGGCTGTGGCATTGGGCAGCTCGTAGTCTTCACCGAAGGACTCTCCGCCGCTTCGGGAACCGATACCTCCCGTGAGGTACATTTTTTTTGAAATCACGTTGTTCCACAGGATTTCGAGCGCTTTCCTGTAAGCAGCCTCGCCTGTCAAAGCGGCCACATCCGCCATGCCCGAGTACATATAGGCAGCCCGGACCGCATGTCCGACCGGCTCGGTCTGTTCTGTAACTGGCATATGATCCTGGGAGTATTCTCCGTAAAGCTCCCTCCCGTGAGGATGGCCGCGCTCGTCCAGGAAGAATTTGGCAAGGTCGAGATACTTGCTCTCGCCTGTCACCCGGTACAGCTTGACCAGTCCGATTTCAATCTCCTGATGGCCGGGAACTCCGGTCTTTTTTCCAGGGCCGAAAACGCTTTCGATAAGATCGGCATTTTTAATCGCTATGTCCAGAAATGTTCTCTTTCCTGTCGCCTGAAAGTGGGCCACGGCTGCCTCGTACATGTGTCCCACATTGTACAGTTCATGACCCAAATACATGTTATCCCAGCGTTCCTCGGTGTCCACCCACCTGACCTTTGGCGGCTCAGGGTAGATCGTCCTTGCCGTGTAAAGATAGCCGTCATCCTCCTGGGCAGCTCCGATCTTGGCAATCAGCTCGTCCAGATATTTCCCGAGATCTGGGTCTGGATGGACTTTGAGCGAATAAGAAGCACCTTCGATGATCTTGTAAACGTCGGAGTCGTCGAAAGGATAGGCGCTGCAGAATCCGCCTTCTGCCATCCCTGCGGCGATCTCGAAATTCTTGATCCGCCCGGTCTCCTCACACTGCTCCAAGGTATAGGGTATGGTCACCTTGCGGTTGATCTCCATCCGAGGAAGCCAGAAATCATCGCTGAAATGGACATCGGTGAACGGCACAGGCTTGACTGGATAATCGCTCCGGGATTTCTGGGTGCATGCCGCGCATGAAAAGAAGACAGCAAGAATCATAAGTGTGGCGATTGACTGTTTTTTCATGATATTCCATCCCTCCAAAACATAAGTGCGGACGTCCCGAATGTGTAGTTCCATATGGTACACCCACATAAAATGGAAGAAACCGTTTTTCTATTCTATCATCAAAGCGGAGAATGTTCCATTTTTTATTCCAGGCTCAAACACTCCTTATTCAAATATTGAGATTTTTTTTGGTTTCATATATGTTTAGGGTAATTGACTGAATTCTTCATCAGATGTAAGGCGCCCATGGATTACCCAGGATCATTCGATGGGAGAAAGGAGCAGCAATGAACGAAAAATTTTACTCAATATGTATGGCCTGGGTCTTGCTCTGTACCCTGTTTGTAACAGGTTCCTGTAAAGAGGAAACTGCCCCTGAGGAGGAGCAAATGGAAACAAAAGCCCTGGTGGATATCCAGAAGCAGGGATTTGGCCAGTTACCGGATGGAAAGAACGTAGATCTTTATGTTCTGACCAATGCGTCTGGAGTGAAGGCGAGCGTCATGACCTATGGAGCGACATTGGTTTCGCTCGAAGCCCCTGACTGGGAGGGCCGTTTTGCCGATATCACGCTCGGCTTCGATTCTCTGGAGGGCTATCTCTCGGATTCCCCCTATTTTGGATCCACAATCGGACGTTATGCCAACCGGATCGCCGAAGGAAAATTCACATTGGATGGCATCGAATACACCCTGGCTCAGAACAACGGAGAAAATCATCTGCATGGAGGAACCAAGGGATTCGACAAAGTCATGTGGAGTGCCGAGCCGGTCAAGATGGAAGAAGCCGGGGGAGTCAAATTTGTCTACCTCAGCAAAGATGGAGAGGAAGGGTATCCGGGAAACCTGACCTGCACAGTGACTTATCTGCTGACTGACAGCGATGAGCTCAGAATCACCTACGAGGCAGAAACAGATAAACCCACACCCGTAAACCTCACCCACCACAGCTATTTCAATCTCGAAGGACAGGGCAGCGGAGATATTCTCGATCATGAGTTGATGATCGATGCCAACGAATACACGCCGATGGACGAGGGACTCATTCCCACCGGTGAGATCCGAAGCCTCGAAGACACCCCCATGGATTTCACGACGCCCCATGCCATAGGGGAACGTATAGATCAGGTGGAAGGAGGCTATGACCACAATTTCGTCCTTAGAGGAGGCGGGGGCACTTTGATCCTGGCAGCTAGAGTCCATGAGCCGGACAGCGGCAGGGTCATGGAGGTCCATACCACGGAGCCGGGCATCCAGTTCTACTCAGGAAATTTTCTGGACGGTTCGATCACAGGCAAATCGGGAAAGGTTTATCACAAACATTACGGATTCTGCTTGGAGCCCCAGCACTTTCCAGATTCCCCGAACAATCCCAACTTTCCCTCCACTATCCTTCGACCAGGAGATAGATACATGAGCCTGACCGTATTCAAATTCTCTGCCCAGAATCCCCGCTCATAATTTGGTGACAGTATACGCAATCACCAAAATCTCAAAAGGAGGAAGGGTTATGAACTCTTCGAGGATTTCGTTGCTTTTGATGGCTGCGTTTTTGTTGTGTTCAGCGTTCACTTTAACGTCCAGTAGAAGCGAGGAAAAAAAAGATGCTGACAGTACGTTGATCATCGACGTGGATTTGGGAAAAGAGACCATCAGTAAATACATCTATGGACACTTCTCCGAGCATCTTGGCCGGTGCATCTACGGTGGATACTGGGTGGGAGAGGACAGCGCTCTACCCAACAGCCGGGGCATACGAAAAGATGTTGTGGAAGCGCTGAGAAAGATAAAAATCCCAGTGCTCCGCTGGCCCGGGGGATGCTTTGCCGACGAATATCACTGGAAAGATGGTATCGGTCCGAAGGAAAAGCGGCCCACCATGATCAATACCCACTGGGGAGACGTAACCGAAAACAACCATTTCGGGACGCATGAATTTATGGATCTCTGCGAGCAGCTCGACTGCGAGCCGTACATCTGCGGGAATGTGGGCAGCGGCACGGTCGGAGAGATGCAGGAATGGGTCGAATACATCACATTCGACGGAACAAGCCCGATGGCCGATCTGAGACGGACAAACGGCAGAGAAGAGCCCTGGAGGATGAGATTTTTCGGCGTCGGCAACGAAAACTGGGGATGCGGGGGAAACATGCGGCCCGAGTTTTATGCGGATCTTTACCGCCGCTATCAGACTTATGTGCGCAACTTCTCCGGAAACCGCGTTTACAAAATTGCGTGCGGCAGCTACAGCGACAACTACCACTGGACAAATGTTCTGATGCGGGAAGCGGGCAGGATGATGGACGGCCTGAGCTTCCATTACTACACCGTTCCTGGAGGTTGGGGAAACAAAAATTCTGCTACCGATTTCGGCGAGGCCGAATGGTTCGACACGCTGAAAAAAGCTTTGTTGATGGAGGAATACATCACCCGCCACTTCACCATTATGGACAGGTATGATCCTGAAAAACGGGTGGGCTTGATCGTGGATGAGTGGGGTACATGGTATGAGGTGGAACCTGGAACCAATCCCTCCTTCCTGTATCAACAGAACAGCCTCCGGGATGCTCTGGTTGCCGGGCTCACATTGAACATCTTCAACAGCCACTGCGACCGGGTCAAAATGGCCAACATAGCCCAGACCATCAACGTGCTCCAGGCCGTTATCCTGACCGAGGACGAGAAGATGATTCTCACTCCAACCTATCACGTTTTCGACATGTATAAGGCTCATCAGGATGCCACCCTTCTTCCCACCATGCTCACCTGCGGAAGGTATGAATTCAAAAAGGAAGACATCCCCTCGCTTAGCGCGTCAGCCTCCAGAGACGAAGAAGGCAAGATCCATCTCTCCTTGTGTAACCTGGATCCCAACAAATCTCAAGAGATTCGGTGTGAGCTGCGCAATTTTGTGCCTCAGAATGTCTCCGGCCAAATCTTAACAGCCGATGATATGACCGCCCACAACACTTTCGACGAACCGCAAAGAATTACCCCTGTGGCGTTTAAAGATGCACAGATAAGAAACAACGCTATCCTGACTCTGCTGCCCCCCAAATCCGTGCTCGTCCTCGAGATCGACTGAGGCGGGTTCTTTTTAAAGCGGTAAGCCGGAAATACTGCGTTGGTGACTTCACCCTGACAAAATTTCACCGATGGCTTCGCCGAGAAGCCGGTTGAGCATCTCCGGGTCTTCGACCATCGGAAAATGGCCAACTCCCGCCATGATTTTTGCCTTGAAGGAGGGGATATATTTCCTGTTCGTGTCTATTTCCGGGGGATGCATATCAGAGTTGATACAGATCAAAGGCGCTTTTATTTGCCGGGCGGCCTCTCTGAGTCGATAGTTGTAATAGTCGAAAAAGCCCTGAAGAGTCCCTATCCCGACATTTAGCGGCGCAGCCACCATGTCAGCGACAACTTGTTCGACATGCTCAGGATTTGCATCCAGGGGAAAGAGGGAGCGTACGTATTCCTCGGTGGAGTGGGCAAAATCACCACGGAAAGCGTCGAGCCACTCTTCGATTTCGTCCTGGGGCAAGCTCATTTCGAAGTCGACCAGAGTGTCCACTCCGATGAGGCCTTGCACACGTTCGGGAATTCTGCAGGCCGCCTCGATCATCACCAGCCCTCCCAGTGAATGCCCGATAAGGATGACCGAATCAAGATGGAGAGCCTTGACCACAGCCTCGACATCTCTGCTGTATGCCTCCACTGTCCAGTCTTTACGCTCGGTTCCGGAATTTCCGTGCCCGGCAAGGTCGAGGGCCACAACCTTATGGATCTCTTTGAAATGAGTGAGCTGTTTATCCCAGTAGCTCATATCTGCACTCCAGCCGTGTATAAAAACGAGAGCCGGCTCACCGTGTCCTTGGACTCGAAAGTGAATCGAAACACCATCTGCCGAGAATACTCCGCCCATTTTCGATTCCTCCGAATCCCTTACCGAAGTTTCTTCTCTCTTACCACAAAGAAAGGGATGATTCAACAATTTTGACATCCTTCAGTACCTGTGTTATGAGATTTAGGCTAGGCTTTTCAATACTTGGTGGCGTCATGACAAGAAAAGAGTCCACGTATAAAGCTCCCCAGGATGTGATGTTTAAAAGTAAAGACAAGACATCACTTCATGGATACCTCCAAATACCCCCCGGAGGTGGACTCTATCCAGCAGTCATTTTTATTCATGGGGGCTATGGAGACAACCCGGAATACACACGGGCGCTACTCGAATGGAATGTGGCCAAGATGTTTCTCCAAGAGGATTTTGTCGTGTTTTCCACAGATTACAGGCATGACCTCGAAGGGAGAGACATCGATGACATCGTGGCTGCCTTTGAATACGTTTCTCATTTACCCTCAATAATAAGCGACAAAATTGCCTATTTCGGGGACAGCCATGGTTCCTATTTAGCCATGATGGCAGCCACCCGGACAGAGCCTTTCGCGATTATCCATGGATGGGGTGTCTCCGATATGGCCGAGTGGTTCGAGTACATCAAGAAGTCGTCGGTTCCTGCCTTTCAACAAATTGCTGAAGAACTCAGAAAATCATTGGGAGGCGAACCCCAAGACGTCCCGGAGGTTTACAGACAGGTTTCTCCCATAAGCCAAGTCGGAAGGATAAAGTGCCCGGTCTTGATCCTTCATGGTGAGGATGATGAAGACGTTCCTGTGGCGCATGCCTACAAATTGGAAGAAGCCTTGATAGAAGCTGGAAAAGAATGCGAGCTGCGTGTATTCCAAAATGAAGGGCATGGTCTTCGATCGCCTGAAGCCCGCCAAGCTATGGAGCAAGCCGCCCTCGAATTCATCAAGAGATATCTGAAGGAATATGCTAATCCTTCCATAATTCGGTGAGAGGATACGCAATCACCTCATTATTTCTCTGGTGCAGCCTTTCAGAGCCCAGAGGATAAAGAAGCAAAAGAAAGTATAAAGAACAGTTCCTGATGATTTTCACTCTGGCGAGGTAAACCATAATCATATTCATGCGTCTTTAACATATGGGAGAGTAACATCCGAATCATACATCACAAAATTCAAGGAGGCTTTGAATGAGCTGCTGTAAAAATTTCGTGCGTTTTTTAATGGTTCTTGTATTAGGGGCCTTACTTGTACAGTCATGCAAAAAAGAACCTCATCAAGAAACACTGGATGTCGTTTTAGAGAGAGAAATTCCAAAGATCATGGAGGCAGCCAATGTTCCAGGGCTGTCTATTGCTGTGATCCGCGATGGCCAGATATTCTGGACAGGTGCCTTCGGAGTGCAGAACCGCAACACAAACATTCCTGTCGGTGAAAACACCATGTTCGAAGCCGCATCCCTGACCAAAACCGTTACAGCTTATGCTGCCCTGCGCCTTGTGGAGAGGGGCGAGCTCGATCTAGATCGGCCTCTCTTCGAATACTTTCCCAACCATGAATACAAGAAGCTTGCCGGAGACGAGAGGTACAAGCAGCTCACCGCCCGTTTGGTCCTGACCCACACCACCGGCCTCCCCAACTGGGGGTCCAAGCTTATCAGAGAGCCAGGCAAGCAGTATGGCTACTCGGGCGAAGGATTCCTGTACCTCGGCAGGACCATCGAGCAGATTTCCGGAATGGCTCTTCAAGAGTTCGCCCAGAAAGAGATCTTCGAGCCTCTGGGAATGACACATACGAGCTATGTGTGGAATGAGGTCTATGAAGAGAATGGCGCATCAGGCCACGACCGCCACGGAGTCGCTCATCAAAAGCGTAAAAATACAGTACCCAATGGAGGCGCTTCCCTCCTGACAACAGCTCATGACTATGCCACATTTATCAGCGCCATCCTCAACAATCAAGGGCTCAAAGAGGAAACCATCGATCAGATGATCTCTCCCCAGGTCAAGGCGACCAAATGGGGAAAGGATGAATTGGATGAACACATCTACTGGGGATGGGGCTGGGGTGTTCAGCCAGGCAGCGTCGGCTATGGGTTCTGGCATTGGGGAGACAACGGAGATCTCAGAGCCTACACAGTAGCCTACAAAGACAGGGGGGATGGCCTGGTCTATTTTTCCAACAGCAACAACGGCCTTTCGATTGCGAAGTCAATTGTTGCCCTTGCTATGGATGATCCCCAATGGGCATTCGGGTGGTTGGACTACAAACAGTACGATGATCCGGAAAGGGTGGCGAGTCTATCCGTAGAGAAAGCATTCTTGGAAGAAGGAAAAGAAGCTGGACTCCCAAAAATCCAAGAGGTTCGAACAAATTTACCTGATTTGTTCAAGGAAGAATTCCTCACCGAGATGGCGCAGTACCTGGATGAAAGAGGCAAGGGAGAAGAGGCCGTTGCGGTTTATAAGGTCTGCCTGGAGTCCTTCCCTGAGTCTGTGGATGCTTATCTTGGCCTGGGAATGAGCTACATGGGAGCAGGGAAAAATCAGACAGCAATCGAAACCTTTGAGTCTGCCTTGAAGCTAAAATCCAATAATAGACTGGCCGAGGACGGAATAGGTTGGGCCAAAATTGCACTAAAGGCCGAGAAAAATCCAGTGAGTCTTTCGGCCGAAGAAATGGAGAGGTTTGTAGGAGACTACGGTCCCCGCCACATCTCTCTCCGTGAGGGCTGTTTGTATTATCAGAGAGAAGGGCGCGATGAGTATCGGCTCAAACCATTAACCAAAGACACGTTTGCTCTGGAGGGATACGCGCCTTTCAGAATACAGTTTGTTTCGGACGAATCCGGTCAGGTGACCAAGATCGTGGGGCTCTACATCAGCGGTCAAACAGACGAATCCCTCCGGGACGGCTGACTGGTTGATGAAGCGAATACTGAACTTATTTGATCTACTGGATTTTTCGAGGAGATACTCTTAGCTGATTTATTGACTTTATGCTACTCCTTTCTTGTTCGCTATCTAGATAGAAACTCAGTTGTTGGGCCAGGAAGCCCAGATGCTGCAGAATGAGGCGTTGTCTGTTCCCAGGAGCACATGCAGTATGTCGTAATAAAGGGCATTCATCAATGCCCGGGGAGCAAAGTGAAGTTTCCCATTTTTTGTCCTGAAAATCTTGCCAAAGTGTCCCAGGCTGAGTCCGTGGCCTACCTCGTGCGCCACAACGGTTTCGATATCGAAATAACGGATGTCGATGCCCCAGCTAAATTCTTCATTTACGTAAATTTCCTTGAAGGCCACATCATCGGGGCGTGCGATCCAGGTAAAAGTGAAAGTGACTCCAAGGATGTAATCACCTCCATCAGGCGGGGCAATAGCATCAAAGAAACTTCTTGGGAGCCAACCTGCATGTGTGATGTCGGCTAACCATCCTGCAACTCCCCCGAATCCGAGCAGATACTGTACATAGCCCAAATCAAGACCATAGTCATTTACTTCCACCAGAGGGATATGAGCGCAGGGAACGGTGTTCCAGAGATTCATCGCCCTTCTGATAGCTGCTACGGCATCAGCCCAGGGAACATCAGTGGTTTGATCCACATGGTCAATCGCCCAGTATATGTCACGAGTACCAAACCGCCAGGGATCATAGGGAAGCCAATGGGAATCCAACTGATGTTGGCGGTCGTTGGCGTAGACCGTCATTCCAACCCTGTCACAAATCTCAAGATCTGCATATGCAATCCGGAAATCTTTCCCTGCTGCCGCCAACTGATCATTTATTGTCTGGAGCACGGCTTTAACGTTATCTTCATCAATATCAACTGCAGAAGCCGTTTGCGGAACTGCGAGCATGATGCCCAAAGCAATCACAGGAACAAAACTGTGCCATTTTTTTTGTTTCATAAACTCCTCCTTCTAAAATGAAAAATTTATATGAATTGCGCAAAGGCACGATAGGTTTTGCAGATATAGTAGATTGGCTAACGCATCCTCCCATATAACCTCGCTCAAAAAGATACTATTTATCAAAGAGCGGATTGTCAACAAAAAAACATTAAGATTAAGATATAGAATTCACAGTCTTTCTTGCCGGATGATTTATCTAGACTGTCGATGTCAAGACATCATACTTATAGTAGACATCCTTTAAAAAGCTGAAAAGTATCTTGACGGTGTTTTTATCGTTTTCATTTTTTTCTCCTGAAGCTATTGATTCCAACCAGGAAAGATATAATCCTCTCCTTGTATGTTTCTTTATTTTGTGTATTGCTGCGGGATTATTCCATTGTGGGGGGAACGATTTCTTGATCGGCGACTTTTAAAAGGATGCTGTGCTTGATCTCTATCTGGCTTGAGAGCTATTTTTTAGGTCCGATTCTTTTCCTCATGTAGCCGGTGAGGAAGATGACCAGGATTATAATTCCAAGGGCGACAAAAAGAATCGCAAGAGGAGGAAATTCCTCTTCTGAAGCGGGTAAAGCGTCCAGATCAGGTTCTTTTTCTGCTTCCTGGTCCATAACAGGCAGGACGATATGAGATGCGTGTTCTGAATTCCTGTAGAGCGTCACAGTCGGAGGAGGAGACAGCTCATCTTTCAGCGCGTTGTCTTTATCGGCACAGACTATGGTTACACGCATCAAATTCCCGGCATCGAACACATTTGAAGTCGGCTGAAGGTCGAAGACGAGTTCCACAGGCTCACCGGGCGTCAGCTCAATGGCATCCTCTTTGTGGCTCCTGTGAAAGGGGAGGCCCGTCTTATCATAGTAAGGTTCGTGAAGAGCTCGGTGCGATGCCTTCATAGCTCCTTCCGTGACGTAATGGGAAACGCCTTTTGCATCCACCTCCTCGAGATAAGCGAAGAAATTCCCATCTGCAGCAGTTGAGCTGATCCAGAGGTGTGCCACCGGATGGCCCGTGACCTCTAAATTCTCTGCCAACGGCGGCGTTGTGTAGGTCAATCCTTTTTCGTCATTTGCAGTCATATCGGGATACCCGAATCCGCCTCCTACGGCATTGTCCCACCGCGTTGTCGTCCCAGTAGTCGTGCTGTAGTCTACGACATAATCGTCCTTTCCTGATGTTTCGGGTAAAGCGGTTCTGCTCAAAAGACCGTCATTTATCGAATTCACACTTCCGGTGGGTCCTTGATGGAAATAAAATTTTGTTGGTATCGCCTCTGGAATAGGCCACTGCTGTGCTGTTCTCCATTCGTTATCCTTGGGAGCTCTCATGACATGATACCTTATGGGAGGTTCGTCCATGATCCCGTTATCTATCCCCTTCAACCAGTAATCGAACCAACGGATCTCCTCGACCACCGCAGCTCCGAATTCATCCTTAATGATATCCGGATCCTTGGGGGAATGCGACCAGGCGCCTATCACGATTTTTCTTGGATTTTTGAAGCTGCGGTACATGAAGAATCCATCTCGGGTGAAAGAATCGAGCCAACCGCACCACAGATAGATCGGGATCCCGGATTGGTTGATTTCCTCGATATAGGCAGCAGGGTGCCAATGATAAAATGGTTGGACTCCTGTCGCTTCGTCTGCACTGTCGCGGTATTTCAGAGGCAGAAAGATATCGATCAGGGAACGGTTCCGTTTATGCTGCTCCACAGCCGCTTTGAGAAGTGCTCGATCTTTATCTGCGTCCACAGGTGCGGCAACCGCCTGAGTATCCAGCACCTTGGTCAGTTCACTCCATGTCCTGATGAAATCGTCATAAAAAACTCCTCCTGGGTAGAAGACGGCATACATATCGAGAAGGGCCACACCAGGAAAAATAGCCTTCAGGTGGGGCGGCTTTGTGCCGGCGGCCATGAGTTGAGTGATGCCAAGGTAGGAGCCCCCCACCATCCCCACGTTTCCATCACACCAGGGCTGGGCAGCCAGCCATTCTGTGATTTCATAGGCATCTTGTGTTTCTTTCAGGGTCCAGATGCCCTGCCAGGTTCCGAATGAAGCACCAGAACCACGGGAATCTGCATCGGCGATGATGTAGCCGCGCTTGAGAAGAGGCTGGGTGAGAGGTGAATCCGCTGCACTTATCAATTTTCCATTCTGTATATGAGCCCTTCGGTAGCGATTATGGCTCCAGATAACAGGAAGCGGCACTTCAGCAATCTTCCCATTTATTGCCGGCCTAATGACGTCGATGGCGATCTTAACACCATCTCGCATGGTCAGATACTGGGAGGTTCGGACCCAAGAGTCGTAAACATCCTCGGAATATCCTTTGTATTCGCCGAACTTGGATACCCGCTCTGCTTCTTGTGCTGGAAGGTTCGCTGCCAAGAGAAGAACAGCCAATAACCCAGCCGAGAAGTATTGCAGCTTCGATCTCATTTTCCTTGACGATAAGAATGACCACATATAAGCCCTCCTACGAAATTTTTATAGTTGTCATTATAAGTGACCGAACGGAACGTGGCAATCTATTCGAACGTTAGTCTTATTTTAGAGAAAATATACGCAATCACTTAATTCCGTGAGTTCAGTAATCGCGTATCCTGTTACCGAATTAACGGTCACCGAATTAACGAATTAAAATTTCGCATTCCGACAGATATATTTCGGGGGCGTTCATATCCTTAAGTTTTTGGCAGATCGCCGATGCCTCCTCTCTTCTTCCGCTTTTCTTGTAAAGCCTCACCAATCCTACCGCGGATGCATAGTTGTATTTGCAGAGATCACAGGCCTTTTGATGATGCTTTATGGCTGCCTCTGGATCTCCTTTTTCCTGTTCAAGCAATCCGTATGCCGTATGCAGCCTGGATAACAAGATTTGATCGATTATGTGGGGCATCCGGGGAGTCGTTTTCTCGTGCTGATCCTTCTCCTCCGGATAAACAATCGCCATCGCCTCGTCCAGCATCTTCCTGGCCTTTGCTGGTTCAGAATCCATGATCAGCCGGCCAAGCTGAATCTTTGTCTCCAGCCTTTCCGGGTGTTTCTCCATAAGCTCTTCCAGAATCTGCTGCGCTTCCTTGGTGTTCTCTTGATCCGCCAGGAACATCGCTCTGATCTCCTGGAGACGCGGATATCTTCGCCTGAGATTCAACGCAAGATCAAGATGCTCTTTTCCTTCCTTTATCTTTCCAGTCTTGAATGCCACATAAGCCCGTTCAGCTCTCACACGCAAGTTATTCTTGTCGAGCTCTTCAAGGCTAAAGTCCAAAAACTTCTCCGCCTTGGCATATTCTTCCTTCTCCATATAACATTTTGCCAGATAAAAGTAAGGATCTGACGGAGCATATGGATCGGGAAAGGGATCGATGGATAAAGCCTCCTGCAGAACTTCTGCCGCCTTATCCACCTCTGCGGCAAAATAACAGAGCTCTCCGAGCTTGACCAAAAGATCCATAGAGTTCGGGAATTTTTCGATGCTTTCTTCGAGAAATTTGATGGCTTTGTTGAGTTTCCTCTCGATAGTAAAATAAGTATCTGCTAATCCGACGTATCCCCTGCTGTCGTTGGGGAACTCATGGATAGCCTTGATATAGACCTCTTTCATCCTCTCATAGTCCTTACGGAGCCTGTATACATTTGCTCTCGCCTCATGGAATTCGGGATGGCTCCCATACTCTTCAATAGCTGCCTCGATGCTTTCCATGGCCATTTGGTGATCTTCTCTGGCTGTTGACAGGGCTTTTCTGACCGACGCCAAGATTTCACTTTCCTCATAACTCTCCAGGTTTCCCAGACTCTCGATAAAGTAATAAAGATCAGGATCTTTCTCCAGGAGTTCCTGCCGGGTGTGGCCGTATCCGATCTTTTGGTCAGCCAATTTTTCTTCAGACACATAGGCTTCCACACCCACGGCAAAGTACTCCCATTCGTTAAAATCTGCATAGAAATCCAGGGTTTTCCGCTCTTTTTTTGCCTTGAGAAACAACCACTTGATTTCTTCCCTGTGCTTTTTTGAAAGAAAAGGATGGATCTGGTGGGCAAACTCGTGGGCCACCACATTGAACCGCAGGTGCTTCACGTCTCTTTCCCAATCCTCGCCGCTCGTAGCGTGGAATCCCCCGTTGCCTTTCACATCATCCCACAGCCTGAGGTCGAATGTCCGCCGTCCCCTGAGGCCTTCATTATAAGGAGCTTCCCACAGGAATTTATGGAAGGGGGTAATATAAAAGGTCGCCCCTGCAATCTTCAAGGCTTTGAGGTAATTCTTCAGAGGTTCTACAGAGATGCGCAGAATTTTCTGCAGGTCTTTGTCCAGCTTGCCAAAATTGATGAAGACGTCCTTCATATAGGGAGGCTCGATGGCATCCCTGGATGCGAAGGCTCTTTCGATCTCATGGAATTTCACGTTCGCTCGATCCTTTTTTCGAAGCAGAGACTGGCAAATTCCATAATGAGCCAAGCCGTAGTCAGGGTCGACATCCAAAACTTTGGAGAACCACGCCAAGGCAGTGTCATATTTTTGCCTATGATAATTCGCGGTCCCTCTACCGATCATGGCAGTGATGTTTTCAGGCATGAACTCGAGCACTTCGCGAAAAGTCTGGTCAGCCTTATCGAATTCCCGCTCCAGGAGATAGGCATCCCCCTCTTTCAGAAGCTCTTCGATCATCTTCACGGTCTCAAGCGCTCCCTCGATTGCTTGCTCCTCATAGTAATGGGGGGTCCATCCGTTTCCGAGGTAAAAACGAGCCAGGTGAGAGTAAGGATTGATTCGAAGTGCGATTTTTGCCTGCTCGTATCCTTCCTCGAGCCTTCCCTCTCCCCGAAATAGGATGTTTGCCAGGTTTGCACGGGCATCGTCGTTGAAGGGATCGATCTCCACGGCCTTCCGTCCCCACTCATTCCATTCGTCATTTTGCTGACGAATACGGTAAATGCGTGACTGGATCACGTATGCCTGAGCAAGATTCGGATCTAATTGAAGGCATTCCTGGACGAATTTTCCAGCATCTTCATATCTGTTAAGCCAGTAAAAGAGTTCGGCAAGCCCACAGAAGGCTTCTGCGGGAACTGGCTCCTCAAAAATGTTTTTGTAGATATCTCTTGAGGCTGCAAAATCCATTCTGTCGATTTTGAATCTGGCCTCCAGGAGTTTTGCGTCAACGTTATCGGGAGCTACCCTCAGCGCTCTTTTTAATATCTCCGCTCCCTCTTCAAACCGGTAACTCCGCCTGAGGAGATCTGCGAGGGCGATCAGACTCGGAAGATGTCTCTTGTCCAGACCGAGGGCCTGATTCAAGACTATTTCCGCATCGGTGTATTTTCCACCCATAAACAGCAGTTGTCCCAAGTGAAAGTGAGACTCCACATTCACTGGGTGAGCCTTGACTTCCGCTTTGGCCTGAACAATGGCCTTTTCGAGCTCCTCAAAACTTCGTATTTTGGAATGAAGTTTGTCCTGAGCAGATTGAAGAGCCGAGAAAAAGAGGAGAATAATCCCGCAAAAAATGACTTTTTTAAGGCTAATCCCGTTTGTCTCAGCCATTTATATCTCCTGTCTGTGGATTGAATCTTCAGATTGCTGTCTATCCATGGTAAGACTTTTTAAACATCCCGTCAATTGAGGGGTGCTGCCAAATTATCGATGGACAGGAGGAGTAGAACTTGTCTCCAGAAAAAAACATGTCTTTATCACGATAAAAAGCACGCTAGCTTCAGAAAAGGCTGTTTGACTCATTTATTTTCCTGTTATAGACTTGATTCGGCCTAATTGTGAATCTCAGATAAAACGCCGAAGATCCATGAGCGATAAAAAGACAAAATCTTTTCTTTCAGACGAAGAAAAAAGCCGATCCTCCGGAGAGGATCTTAAAGCCACAAAAACCATTCCGCCCTCATCCGCGAGCAGTCCAGAAGTCATAGACAACTACCGTATCATCCAGAAGCTGGGCGAAGGGGGAATGGGAGAGGTTTACGAGGCCGAACAGACTGTGCCCATTCGGCGCAGGGTCGCTCTCAAGATTATCAAGTGGGGGATGGACACCAATCAGGTGGTGGCTCGTTTCGAATCGGAGCGGCAGGCTCTGGCTTTGATGGATCATTCCAACATAGCCAAAGTCTTCGATGCCGGAGCGACAGAAAAAGGACGTCCGTACTTTGTAATGGAATGCGTGAAAGGTGTCCCGATCACAGATTACTGCGATACGAACCGCCTGAATAACCGCCAGAGGCTCGAGCTTTTTATCCAGGTCTGTGAGGGAATTCAGCATGCCCATCAGAAAGGGATCATCCACCGGGATATCAAAGCCTCCAATGTGCTGGTGACTATTCAAGATGACAGGCCAGTTCCCAAAATCATCGACTTTGGAGTCGCCAAAGCGATATCGCAGAGATTGACAGAGAGAACGATGTTCACAGAGTTAGGGCAGCTCATCGGAACGCCCGAGTACATGAGTCCGGAACAGGCCGAGATGACAGGGCTGGACGTAGACACCCGCACGGATGTGTATTCTCTGGGGGTGCTTTTGTATGAGCTGATTGTCGGCGTGCTTCCATTCGAATCCGAAGAGCTTCGCAGTGCTGGGTTTGACGAAATTCGCAAAAGAATCCGAGAGCAAGAGCCCCCCAAGCCGAGCACGAGGCTGACCACTCCTGGATTTGACACGGATCATGCGATAAAAAGCCGTCAGACGGATTTGTCTGCACTTGCCAAACAGCTCAAAGGAGAGCTGGATTGGATCACCATGAAGGCTATGGCCAAGGATAGAACGCTGCGTTACGCTTCTGCCTCTGAGCTTGCCGCGGATGTCAAGAGGTATCTGAAGCACGAACCTGTTACGGCAGGTCCCCCGAGCGCAGTGTATCGTCTGAGGAAGTATGCCAGAAGACATAAGGCAGGAGTAGCGGCGGCAGCGGTCGTTGTGCTCGCTTTGGTTATAGGAATAACGGGAACCACTATCGGCTTATTGAAGGCCGTAAAGGCAGAACAAAAAGCAAAAGAAGAGGCCGTCACAGCGCAGCAGGTGACGGATTTTTTAGTAGATCTTTTCGAGGTCACCGATCCAAGTGAGTCCAAAGGGAATACGATTACCGCGCGGGAAATTTTGGATAAAGGCTCAGAAAAAATCGAAGAGGAGCTCCAGGATCAGCCCCGGATTCAATCCCGTCTGATGGAGACAATGGGAAGAGTCTACAGGAACTTGGGGCTTTATACTCTGGCTGCTCCCATATTGGAGAAATCCCTTTCCCTTAAACGCAAAATATACGGGGAGGAACATCTGGAAGTCGCTGCCGGCCTTCACACCCTGGCGGTGCTCTATGACACTCAGGGAAAATACCAGGAAGCGGAATCTTTCTTTCGTCAATCCCTGGAGATCAAGGAAAAGATTTTCGGCCAGGATCACCCGGAGGTGGCAAGAGGTCTTAACAGCATGGCTGTAGTATACTGGAATCAGGGGAAATATGCGGAGGCGGAGCCGCTTTTTCAAAGGGCTCTTGCCATTAAAGAGAAGGCCTTGGGGCCGGGCGACCCCGATGTCGGCAACACTCTCACCAACCTTGGAGTGCTCTATCACCTCCAGGATAAGTTCGGAGAAGCAGAGCCTCTTTTCAAACGGGCATTAGCGATTTCAGAGAAAACTCTGGGGGAAGACCATCCAGATGTGGCCGCCAGTCTGAATAATTTGGGCTCTCTTTATGAAGACATGGGAAGGCCAGAAGAGGCAGAGCCTCGTTATGAGCGTGCACTGGAGATTTGGGAAAAAACCCTTGGTCCTGATCATTCGGATGTAGGGATTGCATTGCACAATCTGGCGAATCTCTACAGGGACCAGGAGAAATACGAAAAAGCAGAACCTTTTTATCTCCGCTCTCAGTCTATTTTCGAAAATGCCTTGGGAGAGGATCACCCTTATATGGCTTACAGCTTTCGAGAACAGGCAAATCTGTACAGAAATCAGGAGCAATATGACAAGGCAGAGGTCCTGTATAAAAGGTCGCTTGAGATTTTCGAGAGGAGCATGGGGCCGGATCATCTGAACGTGGCGGAGACTCTGGAGAATTATGCCCTGCTGCTGCGGATGATCGACCACAGCGGCGAAGCAGATAGTCTTGAAGAGCGTGCCAAAGCCATCCGTGATAAATCTAACTTCAAGCAATAAAAAATGGGGGAAAACGGAAATTTTATAACTTGAGGTTCTAAAGAGATTTATTCCTTGAGGTTAACAAAAAGAGCTGCTACTATTTAGCAAGATGGATAAAGATGAAATTATCGCACTTATCAGGCAGACAGAATCCCCGCTAAAAAAACAACTTTTAGCAGTCGCCCTGATTTCGCATCTTCTTCGAGAAAGAGGGAAAGAGGTGCCTATCATAATCGGTGGGTTAGCCCTTTCTTATTACACTAGAGAGGTCTATTTCACGGCAGATATAGACCTAGCATATTCGGATCGGGAAGCCCTTGATGAAGTTTTGAAAGAATTAGATTTTAGCAAAAGCGGAATATATTGGGTAAACGAGGATTTGAAAATTGCCATCGAAGTTCCTGTGGGTGTTTTGGTCGAGGAAGATTCACCGCTGGAAATTGTCGAACTCGGCCCTGAACTCAAATGCAAGATCATCGGGATCGAAGACTTGATCATCGACCGGTTAAATGCCTGTAAACATTGGAAATCGGAAATCGATTGCGAGATGGCAGAGCTCCTGGTCATAAGAGATGGCGATGAGATGGATTGGGATTATCTTGAAAAAAGAGCTGAGAAACCGGAAAATGATCTTGTTCAGGAATTAGACGAATTGAAAACAAAAGCAGGTATATGAAAGAAAGAAGGCGCAAATACCGGGATCGATCCGCAGTGGATATTCTCCTTTTGAGGGAAAAACTTGGCCTGAGAAGGTACAGAAAGCCGAAAAAGAGAGATGAGGAGGAAAAAAAGATTTTGATCGATCTAGGGCTGAAGAAAATCAAAGAAAAGGAAGAAAGAGACTTCATTTTGATAAAATACAGAAGGCGAAAACTCATAATCTAGCTTTTATGCTCTCTTTGGGATCTTTTGGTAGTCCAACCAAGGGGTAAGAAAGAAACTATTAGGTGATGAACACCTTGATGTGGCCCAAAGTTTGAATAATCTGGGGATGTTTCTCTACAGGCAGGGAGAATATCAGGAAGCCGAAAGATTATTCAGAGAAACTTTGAATATGAATTGGAAGCTGCTCCGGATGGAGCATCCAGAAATCTCCACAAACCTGAATAATTTGGTTCTTGTGCTGAGGGATAGCGGGAAAATTGCCGAGGCCTTGTTGCTGAGAAGCTATCGCCTCATCGAACAACAGTTTGGAGAGAAACACCGTTTTGCGACATAGGTTTCTCTTGATTGACCGATACTCAGGAATATCTTCTGCTTTCACTTCTCTGTACCGTGGTTTCATCATCTTGTGGTCTGCAGGAAGATTGAACCAAACGAGGCGTATATCCGTATTTAGTAATTGAAAACGATAATACTGTAATTTCGATTGACGTAATTTAGAATTATGTTACAATAATGAAATATACGAAATTAGGAAGGAGGGACTATATGAAAGCAGCAAGAAAAATCATCGCTTTACTTATTATTATTTTCATAGGAATTCCTATACTTTTTGGAGTTATCTGGATTGTCGGTCTGACCAAAGCGACGGTATCTTCTGAATTTGTATCTGACCTGCCCCGGGAGATTATTGAAGAGATCCCGGATATAGCAGAGGAGGTTTTCCGAGAAGCTCAGGATAGAAGGGTGATCAGGGACGATAACACCAGAGCATGGTTTGAGGCGGCAGCCAAAGCGGGAGTGACCCCCAGGCAGCTCATGGAAGAGATAGGCCTGCTGGATTGGCTGGAAAATGAGCTGTCCGAATCGCTAGAGGAGGTTGGAGAAGTCATGAGAGGAGAGAGAAGACCGAGGCCGATAACTCTGGACCTACGGCCCTTGAAGGATATCCTTCTCCAAGGAGAAATCGACCAGTACCTTCTGAGAGTGCTGGACAACCTGCCTCCATGCGACGAGGAAGAGAGCAATGCTTGGCTTCGAATATCTCGACGAGGATTTGATCATCGTGAATTGCCTGCCTGTCGGCCTGACCTTGAGATTGCCAGAGAAGCACTCACAGAATGGCGCATCGATGCTGTAGATGATATGGACAATGAAATCGAAATCTTCGAAGATGTTCATTTCCTTCCCTTCGGAATATCCCGAACGATCCCACTACTATCTTATTCCTTATTCGTGATTCCAGCCATCTTTATCTTAATCGGAGCTTTGATAGCCGCTACTTCGCCTGCCAGTTTCTTCCGCTGGAGCGGCATTTCGATTTTTTTAGGTGCTCTCCCCGCACTCCTCCTGTCGTTTTTTGCCAAGCATGTCTCCCTGTGGGCATTGAGCTTTGCCCCTTATTCCTACCAAAATGACTGGTCTTCGGAGCTGAACGACCTGATCTTGGAAAAGACAAGCTGGATTCCTATGAGGATTATCGATCAGCTTTTCTCCCCCGTTATTTCTGTCGCCGCCATAGTCTGCGTCATCGGTATCGTGCTTTTTGTCATATCCCTGATGGTTCGAGGGCGAGCTCAAACAAGAACTGTGACAAAAGCTCAAGCCCCGCCGTCTGCACCGGTACAGAAAGAGGAACCACCCAAAGCAGAGGAATCAGAGAAAGAAGAATCAGTCGAGGCTGAATCCAAAAAAGCTGAAACTCAAGAGCCAGAGAAGGAAAAGCCAAAACCAGAGTCTTCAGATGTAGAACCAGAGACAGAACCTGAAGAGATTGAATCCGAAGAGCCCGAACCTGAATCGAGTGAGCCTAAGAAATCAGAAGAGAGATAAGGCCGAGCAATAATTGACTGAGCCTTACGGTTGTGATATCAATGGGGGAGTAGATCTTGGCGGAATCGGTGATGCGGATGACAAATATTTTTTTATAGAAATTCTTATCCGACTTATCCCCGGCATCCGGTAGGATTTGAGAAAAAGCTCATGACACAGAACCGAAGGGAGTTTTTGCGAACTCTGGGATGGGCTGCTTCTGTATTGGCGCTGGACCAATTTCTGGGGTGCAGAAGCCGGGTTAAAAATTATCCCAATATCGTCTATATCATAGCCGATGATATGGGATACGGAGATGTGTCTTGCCTCAATCCGGAAAGCAAAATCATAACACCTCACATAGATCAGCTGGCATCGGAGGGCATGCTTTTCACAGACGCTCATGCTGGTTCTGCAGTTTGCACCCCCACCAGATATGGGATTCTCACCGGCCGCTATTGCTGGAGATCACGACTACAAGAAGGCGTCCTGTGGGGATATTCTCCTCATTTGATTGAGATTGAGCGTTTGACCGTCGCATCTCTATTGAAGCAGAAAGGTTATGCCACGGCTTGCGTGGGAAAATGGCATTTGGGTTTGGATTGGGTGACTCATGATGGATACAGATTCACAGACAGCAGCGATGAGACAGGTGAACATGTTGATTACAACCAACCGATTTCAAATGGCCCCCTCGATCTTGGGTTCGATTATTTCTTTGGCATTCCTGCGTCCTTGGATATGGTTCCTTATGTCTATGTTGCGAACGACCGAGTGCTTGAAGCCCCCACTGAATTCATCGTGGGAGAGATGGGTCTAAGGTTCTACAGAAGCGGTCCTATTGCTCCAGGATTGGAGCTTGAAAAGGTGATGCCAACTTTCACGCAGAAAGCAGTGGATTTCATAGAGAATCATGCGAAGTCCGTACCTATGGATCCCTTTTTTCTCTACTTTCCTCTGAGCGCGCCCCATACACCCATCCTGCCCACCAAAGAATGTCAGGGAGAATCCGGCATCGGGCCCTACGGTGACTTTGTCGTCCAATGCGATTGGACCGTCGGAGAGATCATGAAGGCTCTGGATCGAAACGGACTCGTGGAGAATACGCTCTTCATCGTCACCAGCGATAACGGATGTTCTCCGGCAGCAGATCTTAACGATTTGGAACGGAAAGGCCATCATCCGAGCTACCATTTTCGGGGATACAAGGCAGATATCTTTGAGGGTGGACATCGAATCCCACATATCGTCCGCTGGCCAGGCAAGGTGAAGGAAGGCAGCTCCTGTGATGACACCATTTGTTTGACCGATCTTCTGGCTACTGTGGCGGATATTCTAGGTTGCGATCTTCCTGCGAACGCCGGAGAAGACAGTGTGAGCATCCTGCCGGATTTGCTAGGTAGGGCATCCGGTCCAGTGCGAGAAGCCACGGTGCATCATTCTTTAAACGGCTCCTTCTCCATCCGCCAGGAGAAATGGAAGCTTGAACTGTGTCCAGGTTCTGGAGGCTGGAGCTATCCACAGCCAGGCGAGGCGAGAGTACTTGGCCTGCCTGGTGTCCAGCTTTACGACTTGACTCGAGATGTCGGGGAGCGCGAGAACCTCCAGAGCAAACATCCCGAAGTTATAGAGCATCTGCTGCGACTTTTGGAAAAATATGTGGCTGACGGACGAAGCACACCAGGCCGACCGCAAGCCAATGATGTGCCAGTCAACATCTGGAAATAGAGAGGATGTCGATGACAAAATCAATCCCTGTTTCCATTTGCCTTTTCAAGAGGAATGAGATATGTTTTTTTAGGGAGATAATTAAGTGATTGCGCATACTGTCCCCCAATAATTTTATAGATAATATTCATAAGAGCAAAGGAGGTGTCTATTGAAAAACTCACTAATGCGTGTTTTTACAGGGACGGTTTTAGCAGTCTTTCTGTTGAGCTTCGGTGTGAATGCACAGGATCTCGAGAAAAAGTATGCCCCGATCTTGGGAGATTATGAGTTCGATCTGACGGATTTCGGAATGGGAATTGTGACAGTTAATGTTTATATCGAGGACGGTGCCCTCTGGGCGTATCCTGACAACTCTGACGAGCCTGGCGAGATGGTGCCCGTCGAAGGAGAGGAATTTGCCTTCACCATCGATGCGGGGGATCAGGGCGTGTACGAAATGACATTTAAGAAGGATGAGAACGGGGAATACACCAAGTGCCATGTCATAAACGAAGCCATGGACATGGATGTTACAGGAGAAAAAATTAAGGAGTAAACCTACTTCTTTTCTGCTTTTGCAGTGCGGTTCTGATAGGCTGGCCTCACTGGTTCCTTCGGCGGATCAGTTCGGAGAAGATTCAGAACCTCCTCTATGGCTCGTTCAAGCTGGGGGTCTATCCCTTTAGCGAGTTGACCCGGATCGTCGACCACTTTGATATCCGGCTCCACACCGTGACCTTCGGCAAACCACACACCGTCAGTCCCGTAGATTCGACCTTCTGGAACCGTGTAGTACCCGCCATCCACAGTCATATGGCCTATGGCCGGGCCGATAAGGGCTCCCACTGTCCGCAGCCCGATGATGGGGCCTACTTCTTGGCCCTTAAAGGTGTAGGGCAAAGCATCGCCTCCTGATCCGCTCCAACCGTTGATCAGCATGACTTTGGGTCCAGGATTCGCCCGGGCAGGCTGCTGCGTGTCTTTCCCATACCGCCAGGCGAGATAGTGGACTCTGGGCCGGCTCAGAAGCTCGACGAACCGGTCAGCGAGCTGCCCGCCGCTGTTGAACCGTTCGTCGATGATGAATCCATCCTTGTCGATCTGGGCGTAATACTGCCGGATCAGTTCGGTCTGTCCGTTTGTACCGGTGTCGGGCATATAGATGTAACCGATCCGTCCATTGGAAGCTTCTGCCACCCTGCTTCTGGAGGCTTCGATCCATTCCAGGTTGCGCAACCGGACTTCGCTCCTTAGGGTCTCGACAAGAACTTCCCGTGCGCCCTCCTTGGTCGGTTTATCGTTTATGGTCAGGGCTACAGTTTTTCCAGCCAGACCTTGAAATGCAGCCCACGGATCCTTCGCTGTATCCAGCGGGATGCCGTTGACTGCCAAGATATAGTCTCCTTCCTTGACTTCCACTCCCGGGAGCTTGAACGGAGAGCGAACCTCGCTGTCCCAAACCGCTCCATCCACAGCACGGGCAATGCGGTAAGCCCCCTCCTCCAGAGCCCAGTCGATACCGAGCATGCCTACAGACTGGCGCTTTCCAGATTCGAGGTCACCTCCGCCGACATAGGTGTGAGAGGCGTTGAGTTCGCCGATGACTTCGCCGAAGATAAAGTTTGCATCCCATCGGGTGACAGCATCCTTAAGAAGGGCTCCATATTTGCGTTTCACCTCTTCCCAATCCACTCCGTGCAGGTTCGGATCGTAGAAGAAATCGCGGTATTTCCGCCAAATATCCATAAAGATTTGCGTCCATTCGGCTCGTGGATCGACCATTGTTTCCAATTCGTTCGTTCTCAGGCTCTTGGTGAGTTTTTGCTTGGGTTTGATGTCGACGATATAAAAGGATCGGCGCTGGGCGGCCAGCATCTTCTTGCCGTCGGCTGAGATTTCATATCCGCTGGCATCATCCAAGATGGTTTCTTCTTCGCGTTTCTCCAGATTATAGGCCACAACAGGGCTCTGTCTATCACCAGAGCCGGTTCGGGGCCGCCGATGGTAGATGATCCGTCCTTTAATGGCCCTCAAGGTGGTGTAGTTTCCTGCGGCTGTAGGCAGGACTACCAGCCTGTTCTCGAAACCGTCGATGTCGATCTTGAGCTCCTCAGGTTTTTTTTCTTTAGCTTCTTCCGAGGGATCTTCTTTTTCCCCTTCAATTTTCTCTGCTTCCTTTTTGGCCTTTTCTTCTGGGGATTTTTTCTCTTCCGTTTTTTCCTGTTCGGCTTTTTCTTCTTTAACAGGTTCTGCATCGTTCCGTGGAGCCAAGGGCGAAGGGATATCTTTACGCAGGGAAACAGCGGCGATTTGCGTTGTGTTCGGGTAGATCCAGGTTCCGTCCAGGTCGCTGTAGACCGGCCTGAGCGACCGATTGGTAAAGAAATACAGATATTTTCCTTCCGGGTCGAAAACAGGAGCGTAATCACTGTAATACCCGGATGTGACCCGGTGACGCTTCTGGGCCTTCACGTCATACAACATGATGACATTTTGAAAGTTTTCAAGTACCTGGGTGTAGGCGATCCAGTTACCATCGGCAGACCAGCTCAGCTCCACTCCGCTCAAGCTGGGGTGGCTGTGCCAATCGATATTATCGACTACGGTCATCTGGCTGGTCTCCATGTCAAAGATCTGTAAGTCATGAGCATGATCGATATAGGCGACCTTCTTGCTGTCCGGGGACCAGAAAATATGGTAACGGAAACCTTTCCCCAGCTTGGTCAGCATTTTTTCCTCGCCCGTGCCATCAGCCGGGCAGATCATGAGTTCATACTCTCCAGAACTGTCACTCCAGTAGGCAATGTGTTTTCCGTCAGGCGACCAGGAGGGATACCTTTCTGCAGAACCGGAACTCTGAGTGAGGTTACGGATGTATCCATGTTCTGCCGGAACGGTGAAAAGATCGCCCCTCGCCTCGAACACAGCTCTTTTTCCCGATGGAGAGATGTTTCCGTTCTGTATGAGATTTCCTACGCTGACCAAACGGGGCTTGAGCGTCGCCAGATCGGTGACCACATCGATTTCCACTTTGCCGTATTTCTCGGTCTCGAGATTCAAGAGATAGAGGCTGCCGCCGGCTTCGAAAACCATGTCTTCGGGGCCGATGGCAGGGACGGTGACGTCGTAATCCGTGAACCTGGTAACCTGAGTGAATTCTTCAGTCTTCAAGTCGTGTTTCCAGACGTTCTGACGCTGGTTCGTCCCGCGGTCGGAGAGGAAGTAGAGCGCATCACCGTGCCACATCGGGTAGTCCTCGTTTGCATCGCTCTGCGTCAGGTTGCGGGCAGATTTTGTCTGCAGTTCGAAAAGCCAGATATCCGGAGCCATGCCGCCCCTGTAGCGCTTCCAGGTTCTGCGGAAAGCTTCGGTTTTGGTGGTGAAAGCCAAAAATTTCTCATCGGGAGAGAGTGCGGCTGATTCACCATAAGCGACCGGCATCTTATCCGGCAGCCCTCCAGAAGGGGACACACTGTAGAATTGGCTGAACCGCTGACGCCCGCTTTCTCTCGTCGATGCAAAGAGAAGGCCTTTTCCGCTCGGGCGCCAGTCGATCAAACGATCGGACAGAGGATGGTAAGTGACTCTCACCGGAGTCCCTCCCAGCGCGGGTATGACATAGATGTCAGTATTACCGTCATAGTTGCCGCTGAAAGCGATATGTGATCCATCCGGAGAAAATCTGGGGAAAGATTCCTCCCCCATAGGTGAGCTCAGATGGTGGGCCACTCCGCCTTCTTTGGGTACGACCCAGATATCACCGGCATAAACAAAGGTGATATGGGTAGCTGAGACATCGGGCTGGCGGAACATTCTGGCATCCACCTGGGCCCGGGCTGAAAGAGCGATAAACGCGGTTAAAAGCAGGGCAAGAAGAGTGCGTTTGAAAATCATGACTGACTCCTTTCGGAAAAAGATTTCATGAGATATTTATATAAGGGCAAAGGATGATACGCCTCTTTTCATCTATTCTAATTTGAATGTCTGGGAAGAGGAATAAATGAGGATGACCTTCCTTTCATCTTCAGGATCTGGTTTTTCTCCCAGGTAGAATTTAACGGACAGACTCTGGTCGTCGGTATCATACTGGGCATACCAAAGAGTGCGTCCAGGTGCATATTCTTTGTTGCCGGGAATATAGGGGGGGACAGCGACCCGGGCATTGATCGCAGCGATCTCTTCGAGCGAGAATTTTTTTTCTGCACCTACGGTTTCCTGTAAAGTCTTGAACCTGGAAAAGCTAGCGCCAAGGTTTTCTTTCGGGAGATCTTCTAATGATTTATGGTGAAAGACTAGATGATTGGTGATGCATTGGGGCCCATCCCCGTCAATGATATAGCTTCTGTTGCGGTTGGGCGAGAACTCGAAGATAAACGATCTTCCGCTCTGGTCGCCGACGATGTAATGACAGGGGATAAAGGAGTAGTAGTGTTTCGAGGAGAGGAGAGCTTCCTTGGCTTCTTCCACATTCCGGCAGGTGTCCAAAAGATACCGCATGGACATCAGCTCGTGAAGCCCGACTTCGTCACCAGGTTCCCGGCCGACTTTCCGAAGAGATTCCTCTTCAGCCAGGATGGATACGACCAAACCTGCGGAATTTATTCCATCCAAAACTCCTCCAAGATAATCGAAGGCACACAGAGACAGGGAGGAGTATCCACGGTCAGGGTGAATCTCGAAAAGAATGGGCCGGGCCATCATGGGCAACTCTCCGTCTGGAGGATATTTCCCTTGAATATTGCCAGTGGTGAAGTCATAGTTGCGGCTGAGGATGTTGTGACCGTTCGATGTGTATTCCCCGGGATAGAACACAACGGAACAGCCTGGAGGTACTCGATAGGATTGAAAGAGCCCGGTTAGGTCGTAAGAGTCATCCTCGATATCCAATCCATAGACAGAAGCGATCCCCTTCATCCGATCGTAAAGGATCGGGAAGTTCCTTTCCATATATTTCCGCTTCGCTCTGTTCAAGATCTTACTTTCCGAAGGGCTTATCTCTGTTCCATCCTTTTTTGCAATCTCGCCGATTTTCTGACCGATGGAAAAGTTCGATCCTTTGAGAATCACGTGCCGTACTTTTACGAACTGGTCAAGACCTCCTGCAATGACCGACTCTTTATATTCCAGTTCTGCAGTATTTGGTTGTTGGGAACCGCAGGCTGAAAGAAAAAAGGCCAGTGCTGTCCCTATCAAAACCGAAAGATGATATCTTCTTATGGTGCTGGAAAACATTGTCTCTCCCTCACTTTTTTTATGATAAATGCAGCGGATTCTTTGTTGTTGCAGGAATTTACCATATATATCACATATTTATACGGGATAGTAGATTAAAAAGTTCCGAATTCGGGAAATGTCTAGCCCAGTCAAAATGAGATTCTTATATATTATGGAGAAATGGATCCGGATATAAACTCCTGCCAGAAAGCTTTGGGGGCAGTCCCTAGAGATACCGCTCCAGATAGAGACTTGTTAGAGAGGGTCTCGATGAATTGCGTTACATTATCAGGGCAAGCAGCCAACAAGAACCATATTTCTTCCCCTAGATTGCAGAGCTTTGGCTGCGATGAGCTCTTCATTCTGACTCTTCTTAAGACAGAAGAGCCGCTGGGATTATATTGCTGGGTTTATGTTAGTTCGACTCTCCTCTCTACTTATACATGCCGAGAATGGGGATTCGAAGCAGCGCCGCAACACCTGCGTGGTCCGAAGGCCACAGCCAGGGATAAAGCTCGTTCCCCATGTAGTCTGTATATTCAAAGTAGAAACGGTCTTCCATCTCATCTCCAACAACGTAAGCGAATACAGGACCAATGTTGTGCATCCCCATGGTTCCGACATCGCTCCTGACCATAATGAGATCGATTCGCTTATCAAGATCGACGGCTGTATTTCTCAGGTCTGAATCATGGCCGGCCGTGTAGCCAGGGATTCTGGGCCTTGCATTATTCCTGGCCCAGGCGTCCACGTATCCCTGACTGACCAGATACATATAAGTATCTCCCAAGGGAGCGGGAGTGTTGAGATCCCCTACCAGAATCACGGGCGGCTGAATTCCTGCCAGATAACTCGTGAGCACACCTGCCTGTGCGAGCTGGATGAGGATACTGAAGGGTTCCAGATGAGTATTGACAAAGGTATAGGTTTTGTGTCCCACCTGAGCATTTACTGCGACATATCCTCTTTTGACCTCAATATCGCCATAGGTGGTACCAGTTGGAACAACCAGGAAATAGGGAGCAGGATAATTTTCCTCCACTTCACCCCACGTCGTAACATCCCCTCGGGCCAGAATCATATCATAGTCGGTCAAACGAACATCAGCGGCAATTGTCGGACTTGAAAGATCGTCGAGCATTGGCAGTTCCACGTCAGCGTTCTCCACTTTGGCCGCAACATAATAATTGAGACCCATACCAGTTAGAGTCGAAAGTAGGATTTGCTCAAAATCGAAGAGCTCAGTATTGGCGTTACGCGGAATTCCATCCATAGAGCCTATACGGAGGAGAGACACCTCCTGAAGACCGATGAGATGGGGCCGAGCCCGCTTGATCTCATCAGCGAGTGCCTGGGCACGTACCTCAAAATTGGTGGAAAAGACTTCCAAATAGGTTTCGTAGACTCGGATGGGTACCAAGAACGGGTTTGTCTCTTCTAAAATACGGTCCACATTGCCGCCGACGTAGATGTTTCTGGTCATCACGACGATGGAGTTCGGATCCTTGCTGAGCTGACGAAGCTTCCTGAGTTCGTCTTTGGGTGGCTTTTCTGCCCAAGTGGTGAGGACAAAAGCAAGGCAGACCAAAAGAACAATAAAGGTACGTTTAGTCATTTCACGCCTCCTTAGCAATGAATTGCTGACAGAAAGAATATTACACCTATTGCATATTTTGTCAATAGGAATTTTTTAGAAGAAAGATTTATCCTTTTGGAGGAGAAAAGACCTGCCTCTATCCAGAGGGATTCAGGCGCTGTGGATTCGTTTCCAGTCGGAGAGGGCCCGGTTGGCATATTCAATGAATCTGTCACGCTGGCTGGGCGAGAGCCTGATGTTCATCTTTCCCTTCCTGACGATCTCTATTTGGCTTCGGTAGGATGTGACCGAGCTGTTGCTCACAAGAGGAGGAATTCCTTTGGCTGGCTTCACGGCCTCAATCGTGTCAAAACGGATATTCCAGTAGAACTGGCCGTATTTTATTCGTATTCGATCCTGAAGGATAAAGATCTTTGTCGGAAGAACGAGCCAGTAGACGAGAAGAATAAATGGGGCGGTGAGGAAGAGTACGATAGAGGCGGTATGAAAAGCGATTTCCACTTCGTTGGGTACAGCATCTCTATAGTGAGCAGAGTAATAGAAAAAAGCCCCCATGGCTAACAGCAGGATGACAGGGAGCGAAAGAAGGATTTTGGCCCAGAATTCATACTTGATAGTGTCTTCGAAAAGGGCGGAATTCATATTCTATCTCCTCATAAAATGTCTCTTTGACTCATGCAGAGATACGATGTTTTCGTTTTGTGGATTGATCCAGCGGAAACATTCTCATATGATTCCTTTTTGAGGGGCGTTTTTCCGCTTGACCAGCAGGACTTTTCCTTCTTTCATTACAACAGCCCCGACAGCGGTACGCGGATTCAAAATGCCTTTTGGTTCGTTCACCTCACTGTCCAGCTATAATGAATAGAAAGTAAACGAGATGACCTCGCTCTGTCAAGCTGTGGACACCAAGTTGGGGTCAATTCGGGGATAGGATACGCAATCACTTATCTATGATCAGTTTTTATATGCAAGGCCATTCTGAGAGAGTTGATCCCAATTACTTGTCTATGCCGGGACTTAACCCCTCATTAAAAGGAAACTTTTCTTGAGTTTTAGCCGTATACAACTGCGGAAGGAAATATGCTTATAAAATTCATGCTTTGGCTTCTTCTGCTGCTTCTCTGTTGGCCCTTGGCTCTCCTCGCCCTTTTGCTCTATCCCCTGGTTTGGCTCCTCTTGCTTCCTTTCCGATTGATCGGCATAACAGTGAATGCGTTCTTCAGGTTCATCAAAGCTCTCTTCCTGCTGCCTGCCCGGGTTTTGGGTGGGTGAGGTCCGGCCCTAAAGCAAACATTAATTTGATGACAGTATCAGTTTGGGGTATGAGTTTGGGGCAGGATATCCAATGACTTATTTATCAAGAAACAAAGCGGTTATCCTGAGAAAGCATACTCGAAATAAGTAATTGCGTATACTGTCTCTGAATTAAGAGGATTGGATGATGGGAAAGGGGTGATTCTAGGAATCACCCCCCGAATTTTACCCTTTTCCCCCGTAGGGAAAAAGGAGGAAAATATTATCAGCAAGAAGAATGCCAAATCCATTTCCAGGCGCCCTTGAACACTTTTTCCAGTAAAACTTGTCCACATCCGGACAAATGGTGTCCGTAAGCGGATATTTTTGTGAAAACTCAGATTTTCGATGTGTTGAATTTTTTTACGAAAAAAGTCCATAAATCCTCTTTTTAGCAACCAGCATTTCATGCCCTTATCTCTCTATAATCAATATACGTATGGTGAATCAAAAAGATTGCCATAGAATTCATCCCTCCTGAAGATGTAGCCATAGGGGATTATGAGCCAAAGGCAAAAACAAAATGTATCGCCGACAATCGCCAGGTCGAATCGGAAGAAAAGATTGTCAGCATTCACATCAGCGCCAAATTCAATGTCATCGGGATAACACTGCTCGTTTTTCTCCTTGTCTGTCTGCTCGTGGGCATCGTTATCTTCGGCGTTAAATTGACCAGAAGATAAAGCCTTTCCATATAGACTTCGGATCAGGCTTTGTAATGGCATCTCTGCCCTACAGAAAGAAAGAATGATCCAATGGACAGACTCGCGGCCCGTCAGAACATTCGGCCCTCTGGAAAATCTTAACGAACTCTTTACAAAATCTTCACAAATCTCTGACAACTTTTTCCTGAAGGAGGCTAAATTATGCATGGAAGATGAAAAAGAGGAGGTTTGAGATGAAAAAAGAAAAAAAGGTGGCAAACGGATTCAAGGTTTTGGCTGCTGTCTTGGTATGGAGCCTGATTTCCTTTGCAGGTGAGCTTGAAGCGCAGAATTTCAGTTTCAGGCTTTCGGGATCCATAGGTTACCTCCAGAACGGAGCAGGAGACCTGGATAAACTGAGGAGAGGGATGCTGGCTTATATTCCTGCCTTGGCCGAGGACAGCAGGTACGGCACATCCATTGATTGGGAAAAGCCCTCCAGGACCTCAGACTTCAGGGCAGAGCTCCTGTTCAAGGTCTCGCGGAATTTCGGATTCAGTGTAGGCTCCGGCTACATCGTGGGAAAAAACCAGGGAAGGTATTCCATCGGCTTCGATTCCCAGGGATATGTTTGGGGCGACTCCTGGTACGTAGAAGACAGTGACTATACGGATTACACCAGAAAATATAAGATTGCGGCAATCCCGATCACTCTGGACGCTTATTTCTTCTTGCCCATAGGAAAAAAACAGACATTCACCATCTTCGCTCATGGGGGTGTGGGCTATTATTTCGGAAAACTTCGTCATACCATGGATATCGACAATACCTATGATTACAGATCCTATTCCTATGGCTATCTCGACTATCAAAGCGATGGAGTGCTCGAGGCTAGTGTGACGGAAAAGACAAATTCCAATTCCTTCGGCGTTCATGGAGGCCTGGGTTTCGAGATCAAGATGGCCCGGTTTGTTTCTTTGGGTGCAGAGGCCTATGGAAGACACGTGGAATTTAGTGATTGGGAAGGAAGCCTCGTCATATCTGCCCAACAGCGCGGCAACTACTGGTCTTACTGGTATGGACAGAGAAACATCAACGAAACCAATACAGAATCCCAGTATGGGAAGCTGTGGATCTATGAATCAAAGGATTCGGATTCGTCCGCAAACAATGTGCTGATGTGGGTCTTGGATGAGGAGCCGGATGAGGAGTATTTTCAGAATGCCAGCAAGGCGTCCCTGAATCTCAACTCCTATGGAATTTCCGTGTCTCTCAAATTAAGCTTTAACCTGTTCTGAAACCCTGATAAAGTCAGCAAAAGGGGGGATGTTCTTTTCCAAGGATATCCCCTTTTTTTATTCACCAGATGGGATTTTGTAAAACTTAAACTTAGTCTTTCAGGTTAAACATGTTTTCCCGATGTCCGATATTGTCCTTGAAACTGTAGATAAACGATATATCTTTGTGCATGTTCTCCCATCTGTCATATCTTTCTGCTTTGTGGAGGCGGTAGCCAGAGACTCCGGCTTCTTTGAAAATCTGAATCGTAAGAACTGATTTCATAGAGAGATTGACATGCACAGCTCTTTCTCCCCTGTCGGGAAAGCGGAATGAGAAAAAGAGGGAGAGTCTCCTGCATCATCAGTAATGTGATGAAAAGAACAAATATTGTGGTTCATTTTTTCAGGATTATGGTATATTCATATGATCGTTTTTATTAAGGAGGCATCATGAGCGACGATCCTTTGAAGACGGCCTCTCATTGCCGCCACTACGCCATGTGTAAAATCGACTATCTGGAAACGGGCCTTTGTCCTTCTGGGCCGGAAAGGCACTACGTCGCCTATTATCCCCAGGGACGCATGGACATTTATG
>JABAOC010002581.1_pt1 | contig 80708 bp, 116 predicted proteins | sample 7062161 | NCBI WGS metagenome assembly JABAOC01 (sample SAMN14538625, study PRJNA623070) | marine sediment metagenome | biome: marine biome [ENVO:00000428]; feature: marine pelagic biome [ENVO:01000023]; material: deep marine sediment [ENVO:00002113] | place: India: Gulf of Khambhat ... | reverse complement strand
AATGCCAGAGTTAAGATTAAGAAATTCGATTACTCAAGAATCACAACTAGGCTTCCAGTTGAGGAAATAGAAGAAATAGAGAAGGGACATAAAGCCAAATCTTTCACAAGGCACTTGGAGAGAATGGCTAAAGAAGATAGAGAAAAGGTAAAGGAGGAGGGAAATGAAATTGGAGTCAAATCCCATTCAGCAACTCCTTAAGTACATCTGGGATTCCAGTCTAAGTCTTGAAACTAGGGTAGAACGTCTGGAGACTACCCTGGACATGATATATAGCCAACTCGATGATGTTAAGGATAAGATTGGGGAATTCCAGGGGATACTTCTGGAAGTAGATGATGGATTGTTAGAGTAATGTCAGAGGTAGATATGTTCCTACCCCTGGAGATCTATGCCACTCTAGAATATGTAGGAATGGGAGGAGAAGGGGAGATGCATATCATCCTCAAGAAGAGATCCATCTTCCACTTAGAAGCATTCATAAAGTTGCTTCAATTACTAATAAAATCAGAGGTGAGTGTTACAATTGACAAAAGAGGAATCGGTATCGACAATACTAGGAAAATTGAATCCTAAAGGTCTCTGGAAAAACATAGTAACCGCATTCCAGAATGATGAGGAAACTGACATCAGTAATATCAAGATTACTACAGGTCAACCTTCCAGTACCTGGGTATCTCCTGGAGCAATATCCTCACAACCCCCACCTACATCTGGTCCCCAGAGTACTCCTTCTGCTAAAACTTGGTGGAGTGGAAGTACAGGACCAATAGGTACTTTTGATCTCAAATTAGGGGATCCCCCAATAACGGGGACAATTACTCTAGGAGATTATTCTTTTCCAGAGATAGACTATCCTCCCCTTAGTTGTGAGATCTGTAATGAGCTATTTGAGAAGAGTGACTCAATTATCACCCTTAAGCTCAATGGTAAATTAGGTAAGTCTGGATTCCACCTTAAGTGTCTCCTTGAGAACTTTGGTAAATTCAAGAACCATGTAATGAGGAAGCACCTTGAAGAGGATCCCAGTCTCCCAGGATGAGTGGGAAGAGGGTTGGAACTTTTACCCAAGGGACCTCCCATATGCTAAGGAAGAAGGATGTAACTTCTATGGTTTCACTTATGATATAGCCCAGAAGTGGGTAGAAAATTACACCCTTAAAGAGTTCCTAACAATGCTAAGGGATGGACCCAAAGGAGGATATTCCAAGAGGAGTGTCCTAAGAGCCTGGGTATGGTATTTTAAACGTAGGGTAATACCAATTCAGAATAGCTATGAGAAATGGATAGAGAAATTATCAATCTAGAGGAATTAAAATGGAAAAGAAACGTAATGACCACCTGAAAGAGAAGAGATGCGTATCTTGCAATGAAATCTTCTACTGTCCAGCAGAGTGTAACTTAGAAGAAGTAATTGGCAACATCTGTTCCTGTCTGAAGTGTGACCTATCTCATTTTATTCTCAAAAACTACAGGTATCTCAAGTCCCTTGAGAAGTGTGTTGATAGATTCATAGAACTGAATCCACCATGTCAGATTGATAAGGATAAGTCAATGAAGTTGGCTATGAGAATAAAACTTGAAATGGAGCAGAGGGACGTTAAGTAGAAAATTCAAAATCATACCTGAGTACATAATCTGGAAGTACAGAGAACCAACAGACAGATTACTCTGGACCTATTGTGTCACAACAAAATGTAAGGAGTGTCCATTTCATATTGGAGACCTAAGAACATCTATAACTCAGGGGATTTCCCTTGGATACTGTTTTGTCTCAGTTCTCTACAAGGAGACAACATTTGGGTCTATCAGGAAGTTAATGAGGGGATTCTACCTTCAGAAGGGGTACATGGGATGACTATGGATCCTGAAATAGTCAGAATATTATTCAATCGAACATGTAGTAAGCATTACTTCACCTGTGAAAAATGTCCTCTCTGGTTCAAGATTGAACATGGTTCTTATTGTTTTATCTTAGGATTCAGATGGTATGTTTCGGACTTTATATCTTTTAGGAGGGCATTGAGGGAATCCTATGCAAGGCTTAGAGGCTACGGAATTAGTAACCTACCGATGTCCAGAGTGCAGGACATACAACGAACCCTTCATGCACAATAAGAAAGGAATAGCCTTCATGGTATGTAAGAACTGTAATGCTCAGTACAAGACATCTGTACCTGTTTCAAGGAACTTCAGACTCTTCTCTCAGAAGTTAGGATCTCAGAAGAATAAGAGTCAGGGGTACTATACTTCTGGAGAAAAAAAGATCAAAGATGAGCTTATTGAGTTAGGGTATAAAGAAGGAATTGACTTCATTCATAACTGTAGAGTTAAAAATGATAAGGTATACTACTGGATTGACTTCTACCTACCACTCCTCCAATTAGCACTTGAATACTCCCCTGAGGTATGGCACAGGATGGATGGGAGAAAAGAAACAGAAGATAATAAGAGGGAGTTCCTGGAGAGTAATGGAATACTGGTAATCACCATCTCCAGTGATGAAGATCTTGACTCAATTAGAGAAAGACTTGGCTAATATGTGGGCTAGTGAGGTGATAAAAGGAAGGAGACTCAACTTTGTCCTTTCTGCATGGAATGGAAATCCAGTAGAACTCTTTTGTAATTCATTGAAATTCATAATTGAAGAAGGAGGATATCCCATGAGACTTTATTCCAGAGCAATAGTTCAAGCAGTTCTTATCCTAAAGAGAACAAGGGAAAGGGAACCTCAGGGATTTATTGGAGTAGCAGAAGCGGTTGAGGTGAAGAGGAATAAAAACTAGGTGTTCCCTCTGTTACAACAATACAAACTTTCCCTTCAGAGTCCTCATTATTTCAATTCAAAAAAGGGATCTCCAGAGATATGGCTTTGGTAAAATTGTCCACAATACTAATAGATGTAAGGGATGTCTTGGATATCGTATAGATTGGACTACAACTGATAATGCACCAAGAATAGTAAGGGAGATAACAAAGCAGAATCACTGGCATTCCAAGAAGAGGTTGATTCCAGAATGTATTACTACCTGATTAAGAGTGGACTTCTTGATCTTATCTATGAGCCTCCTGTTGAGTTCGAGTGTAATGGATACCAAACTAGAGGAGATTCTGACTTATCATTGGAATACTGGTGCTATCAGAATGAGGACTTGGTACTTCATGACCTCCTCCTTTTCATATTCAGGACTATGGGAAGGATATCGGCTATTGGGAAGAAGGACCCAGACCTAGAAAACTTGATATCAACTGAGAAGCTAAGGAGATTGTTGGAGGTAGGAAATGTACCTGCAAGCTATTGAGGAAAGGATTAGGAGATTGTTGAATGATTTAGAACCAGAGACAACTCTTGGATCCTCATATTCTAATAACCCCAGAGGCGAGAAGATTGAAGTATATGTTGAGTCCTCACATATCAATGAAGTTGACCTTGAGGGCATCCTAGGAGAAATAATGGAGATGGTAGAGGATGTTTATGATAGGGGTTCTGATAGCGGATATGGGGAAGGATATGATGACGGATATAACAAAGGAAGAGAAGATTCCAAAGATGAATTTCTGGGACAACAAAGATGAAATAATGGAGTTCCTCAATTCCAAACCTTGTCCATACTGTGGGGGTGAGAAGTGGGCTTCCTTCAGAAGAGATACTGGATATGGTTCTAAGTTCATGGCTTCAGATATCTTCTGTAACAAATGTAGTTTTGAAGTAAGCCTATACTCACTTAGAGGCATCAAGACATTTGAAGAATACTGGAATCTCTTTGAGGCTTACGCTGATAGAAGATATCGCTCCGTAGTTTCTAAACTCAGGGAGGCTGCATCTGATTTCAGGAAGTTAAAGGGATTAGCACTAATCTACCAGAAACATCATAAGGAAATTTCATTCTTATTAATATCTGATAGTTGGAGGGAGAAGTCACTTAGGGCTATCCTAAGGGAACATGTGGATGAATTACTGGAAATTTATAAATCCGAAGAACTTAACTATGAATTTGATGACAAGAATGCTCTATCAATTGTATTGGATTCTCTGTGTGAGATATATCCATGTGATGAATGTCCAATTGCGGTTGAAAGAAGAAATATGGAAGGGATAAGGAGGTGGAGATTTGAGTGGTCACATCCATCGTGCATTGAGGAAGTTCTTAAGAAAATACGGGATCACTTTAGAGGATATAGTAATACCTGAGTCTCCTTTTTCTAAAAAAGAGATGGGAGACAGAGAATGGGAAGTTGACTCAGTATCTCTAATGCCAACTAGAACCATCCTCAGGCTTTATCTTCAGAGGAGACACCTTATCTACTCAATCAAGAAGGAGAAGATTACATTCTGGAATGTCATGATAATTCCATATACTGGAATTGGAATCCTACTAATGTACAAAGGGAACTGGGGAGCTATTTCAATGGCATTCTTGGGAATCATCAAGATTGTGTCATTCCTCCAGAGACACAGGAGTAATAGGAAAATTGAAGCTAGGAATCTTCTTGAGTGGCTATTCCATAATGAGAACTTAACGCCAACTAGGGATATTCTTTTTGATAGGATTAAGAAGAAATTCGGAGTTGAATGGGAGAATCCATATGGAGATGGTAGAATTCCAGTTAAGGATCCTACGTCAGTTGTCTGGAGGTTAAAGTCCTGATATGTTGGCAATGTGGAATTACATTCGAGTGTAATGGTCCAAATTTTAAATGTGAGAGATGGCTTCAGGGACTAAAATGTAAGTGTCCAGTATGTCTCTATTTCCATGAGAAGCCATCCCTCTCAAGAGTCAGAGGAATGTTCCACCTCTACACATTACAACCATCTGGTTGTTTCCCTAGAATCACTCCAGAACAAATAGATACGATAGCTATGAGATACCTTAGAAGACTCCTCTCCTGGAAGGAAGAACCAATCCATGATTTTGGAAGGACAATAATGATAGGAGAAAGAAAAGATGGAAATAATTAAGAGAATAAGAGACTTCATATTTGGAATAACGGAGGCAGAATGGAATGAAAAGAGGAAGAGGTATCATAGCAGATTCTATGAGGGAGATCCAGACTGTGACCATGTATTTGGCTATGCTAGGGGACTACCACCAAATTTAATATCAGCGTCAATTCGTTATCCCAATGGAGTTAGGATTGGTGTCTGGGAGGTTATGGGAAGCACAGTCAAGAAGTGTGGGAGATGTGGAAGAATCCAAGCGTTCTGAGACAGTTGGAATCTATACTTCTTTCATACAGGAACGACTTGTAAGAAGGGATCATTACGTTTCATCTGATGACTTTGCTTCCTTCAGGTTTGCACTCAGACAGGTAACTAAATGTAATGAGGGAGTTCCAGCATGGTCCAAGATACATGTTGGGGTCTGTATGGCAACTCGTAATTGTTCAGTGTGTTTATTCAGAAGAGGAGAAAAGGTAATAGATAACTGTGCTGAGGAAGCTAAGAAACTAACATCAATCCTTAGGAGGATCAAGGAATTAGATGACTATTGAGGGTAGCTATCCTTGTCCAGTCCACCAGCCTATGATGAGTATGCTTCCCTGAGGTATTCATTTAGGAGGTTACTCAAGGAGAAATGGGAGGGAAAAGAACCAATGTGGGCGAAGATCCATATTGGAATCTGTTTGTCAACTCTTGATTGTTCTGGTTGTATTCTCTCCATGGATGATCCAAAGAAGGATTGCACTGATGAAGCTAAGAGATTATATCTCAAGATATGGAGTAAAACTATATGAATCCATTTGGATCCCTAAGGTATTCTCTTAGAGAAGTAGTTAGAAATAAGTGGAGAATGAGGAGAACCATTGAACCCTACATAATCCTGGGTGATGCTGTCTGTCAGATGGTGAAGAATTGTGATGTTTGTTTCCTTAATAAACCTCATTCTGTTTCTGGTAGACTTACACTTACCTTCCCTCCTTGTGACATGGAAGCTGAGAGGATAGTTAAAAATGCACAAGCTAACTTGTGTTTGGTGTCCAAAGGCTAAGTGCCCCTGTAGGAGTATCTCATGTCCTTATCATCCTAAGAATCTTGAGTTGTTGGGAAAATGACAAAGTATATTGTAGAGGTATGGGCACCCACTCCCAAATCAGTTCCTAATGCACCTGAGGATGATCTGATTCCAATAGAAAGAAAGGAATTCTGGGATCCAATAGATGCCTGGAACTGGGTGTTGGAAAATAAGATAGAGAGATACGCAATCTGGAAAGCAGAGTGCGTAGTTGATAATGGATGAGGTGATCTTTTGGTAAATATAAACTACTGTGATCTCTGTGGAGCAGAGACTGGGTATTATCGTAGGAGACAAAGACTCTATGAACCCTGTACTGGACATGGAGTTGACATAGACTGGGATCTCTGTCCAGAATGTGGAAGAGAGGTAGAGAAGTTCCTAGAGAATCTAAGAGAAAGGAAAAAGAAATGACCATTCCAGAGAATAAATTCTATGAGGGCATTCTCTACAGAATAGAATGCCCAGAATGTGGAAAGGTCTACTTCTGTCTTGGATGTCTAGATAATATGGCAGAATCAGATAGAGAATGCATGTGCCATAACTGTATTGTCCCACAAGTGTATGATGACATAATTTCAAAAAACAGGAAGGGTAGAGAAATTCAAAATGTAACAGTAGAGGAATTTATTAGATACATGGAAGAGATATTTCCAACATGTCAACCAAGGGGAGAAATCAGGAAAGCGGTAATAAGATTTTTCTTAGAAAGAGAGTGAGAGCATGGGAGCAGATCTGTATATCCATGTCTATGAGGGAGTAGTTGAGGAAGACATCAGAATCCTCAAGTCAAATACTCTTGGTTCCAAGTATTGTACCTTTCCAGTAATGCCTCCATACACTTGGGAACAGAGATCAGAAGTATATGATAAGATGGGAAATACTCCCCAAGTCTGGATAGGTGAGGTCTCCTGGTTGAAGGCAGGTCTCTTTGAGGATGATGAGACATTCATCCCTTCAACTGTGGAAGGAGTATCAGAACTGATAGGAGAGGACCTCCCAACTCTAACAGAGGAGTTATTGGAGGAGATCCTATCAAAATTTGATCTTGAGAACAAGACCTCCTATCGCCTCAATGAGAAGGAGGTAGTTGAGGAATTTCTCAAGAAACATATAGGAAAGAAACTATTCACAGTGAGTTGGTAAGGATGACAGGAGTATTTGAGGTATACATCAAGAGACCAAAAGAGGGAGAAGTGGTAATTCCACCACCTAAGGGAGAGATGGAAATCAGAATGCCAGACATGAAGGACTATGAGAAGTTCACCTTCGAGAGAATTTTGGATGGAGTTGAACTTCCTCAGGAAATAGTCAGGACTCTCTATGAGTGGTGGTGGAGTGCAAACTTCTGTGAGGAATTCATAATAAGATGTGACCTCCCAGTGTAAAAGGAGAATATCCTTGCTCACAATGTGCATGATGAGGGGTTTCCCTATTACCTCCCATCTCCAAGAATTCCAAGTAGCCCATTGCGCCAACTGTAGGAAATGTGAGTATGGGAAGAAACTCCTAGTTTGGGAGAGGGGGAGGTTTGTCTACATATATGAAACTCAGGTACTTGTTTCTTCAGAGGACTATGAGAAGAATATTCAGGGAAAAACAGTGCTTCTACCAAGGATAGATGTGTTTATGGGTGACACTGTGGAAGTTCTGGATAAAGAGGTTTATGATAGATGGTTAAGATTCTTTGCTTTATTATCTGTAGGTCATGTGGGAAGTGGGACTACTTCAGATACAGAGATCTGATGGAAATAGACCATGAGGAAGACATCAACAAGATTAGGAACTTTGTTCCAAAAGTCTGTAAATGTGGAAATGACTCATGGGCAAAGATTTCAATGGATCACTACCCTGAGTTCAGGGACTACATCAAGACTATGAATCCTGCTCAATCCCTTATTAATGTGCTCAGATATGTTGAGCAAGAGGGGACTGACATATGGGGACTCACACTTGAGGTAGTTCAGAAGTGTCTTCCTAGATTACTCAGGGGACACTTAGATAAGCCAGAGAGGGATAAGTGGGAGAAAGTATGAGAGATAGGAATGTCATTCTCCTAGTTTCTTCATCACTTCTAATTGCTATCTCAATCTGTTTCTTCTTCCAAGCACCTCAACATATCTCAGTAGTGCTAACAGTAACTATTGATTGGGGAGATCTGGAGCCTGGGATGTCATATAACAAAACTGTTCCATATCATTTGACTAGGACATTTAACTGGGAGTATGATGCTTCATTTGATCTCAGGGACTATGTTCTGGTTTCATTTGTTCCAGTAAAGGGGGGAACTAGAATTCATCTCCATGTTAGGGAAGAAATAAAGGAATTCCTAACCGAGAGTTTGGAATTTAAATTTAGGATGAGGTAAGGTCAGATGACTGTCTTTGAGGGAATATTCTTCAAGAAGAAGGGAGCAGGGACTGGTGCCTGGAGGGAGAACCAAGTAAGAGTTAAGATTACTGGTAAAATCCAGGATATCCAACTCCTCCTAGATTTTCTTGAAAAGTCTGGTTATACCTACAGTGAAATTGTTATAACAAAATTTAAGGAGTGAGAGTATGCCAAACCCAGAAAGAAAGAGAGTATTCTGCCCCAAGATAAATGATGACTGTGTTGGGAGGAAATGTGCTGCCATGAAGAAGAAGACAGAACACTGGATTAATGAGGACTGTATTGGAGGAAAGTCTGCCCACTCAAGGGACTACTTCCAATGTAGGCACTATGAGGAAGTTAAGATTTGGTTGTCAGATGCATAAAAGGACATGAGATGGAGTACACATTCTGGAATACAGAGGATGGAGAGGATGAGGGTTACTACTGTAAGATATGTGACGTATTCTATCCAAGTGATGTAAAGTGGATCAGAATCCAGAGGAAACTGGTAGAACTTGGGGAGGTATGTGACTCCTGTGAAGCTGGAGATCCGTGTTGGTGTTGTGGGATATCACAACAAATTAAGAAACTTCAGGAGGAGGTGAAATGTCTAAGAAAAAGTCATTCCTAGATTGGGTTAAGAGTCTCCCTACCTGTGATGAGATGAAGTATGTCTACTGGGGAACTATTTGGGGCTACGGTATATTTGGAGGTCTCTTTGGATTAATACTTCTAATCTCTTCTCTACTCTTCCTTTCAGTCAAGGGACTTCTAGTTGGACTCTTCTTAACCATCACTGGTCTGTACTGTGTCTATGGAATGAGGGAACTCAACTGGTTAAAAGAACATTCATGGTTCTGAGAAAAGCTATTAAGCTAGGGAAGATATCACTAATTTGAGATGAGACCCAAGTTACCAAAAATAGTATGGATCTTCTGGATCATGTACATAGCAGTAGTAGCATATAATGCACAGGCAATTGTCTCCTACAATAGAATGATGGCTGCAAAAGGAAAGGTCAAGGGAATATTTGTTGAGATCTATAGTGAACCTGAGTGTATTAACACCATAACTGAGATAGACTGGGGATGGGTAGAACCCAACATGAGCTATTCCAAGATAATTTGGATTAAACAATTGGGGAACTATCCTTGGGTAAACCTGTCAATGTGGACTGAGAACTGGATTCCAGTTAATGCATCAGACTTCCTAGTACTAACATGGGACAGAGAAGGATATGAAATGCACAAGTTTGATCCTCCAGTTAATGCAACACTAACGCTTTGGATAGATGCTAATGTGACTGACATCCAGGACTTCTCCTTTGATATCATCATTAAGGGAGAAGGATAAATACCCAAGATCCATATTTATTAAGGTGTTCGCAGATATCTATCCCATGTCAAAAAGGGAAGATGTAGAGAAGAGGGCATACAGGATAGCTCCTAGAAGGGAGAAGTATCAGATTCTACTTGAAGTCCTGAGGGGATGCGTGGAGGAAGAGAAGCCAACAAGACTGATGTACAAGACCAACCTCTCCTGGGCTACACTCCATAAGTACCTTGATACCTTAGTTGAAGATGGGTATATAGATGAAATTTCACTTGGAGATAGAAGGAAAGTAGACAAGAGGTGTCACTTTGTGTACAAGACATCAGAGAAGGGAACAGAATTCCTCAGGAGTTATGGAGAATTTGAGAAGGGACTTAGGGATGTATTCCCCACTCTCTTCTCAAATATCTAAAATAGGTAGATGAAAAAGATGACGGAAGAGATAATAACAATCCCAGTTAGGGATATAGAATTCCACGAAAAGAAGAAAAGTGGAAGGAGGATTGAGGTCTGGTTCTTTGCTGAGAAAGGGAAACTGAAGAACCTCATGGAGTTCCTCTCTGGTGAGAGGTGGGATGAGTGGAGTTGGAAGCATATGATGGATAGGTTCTCCAGGTCCAAGGCAAAGGATCCAAAATATGACTTCTTTGCTGGAGGAAGAATTGTCCATGTTTACCCAAGGACAGAGAAGGTTGTGAACTACAATGTTGGACTTCACTACATCTGTCAACATTCCTTTGATATCTTCAATTCCTGTCCTAGGGAAGTGAAGGAATGGTTCTATGAGAGATTAAATCCCAATGAGATCGGATACCTCCATGTGGGGGATGAGAAGTTCCTAGTGAGGTCCGATGATATTAGTTTGGGATTCTCACTCAGTTATGATCAATGCATGAAATTTAGAGACAGTTTTACTGAGTGGATAAAATTTATGAATGAAAGGAGGGAGAAAAATGCCTAAGTTTGGAGAGCAGTGTTCCCCATCTCAGATGAAAGAAGATCTCCTGAGAGTCATAGATGAAATAGAGAATGGGACCTTTGAGGGAGTGGTCTTCTATTCCAACTGGAAGAGGGAGACAGCATGGATGAATGCAGTAAGAGGAAGTGCAGAAGACAGATGGGCTATGGTAAGGGGAGCAATAATATCAATGCAGAATGAGCAAAGTGAGGATGCAAGGGATTGGTTCTTCTCAAGACTTTATGATGTCCTATCACACCTAAGACCCCACAGCATGAGAGAGGCAGAAAGGGCTGTAGCTTAAATGATCTGTAGATTCCGAAAAGGAATAAAATGTAAGTATAAGAAGACTATCTATCCTGCATATTCCTTTTGTTCATGTTGCCTTCTCATTGTAATACTTGAGAAACTAGAAAGGCTAGAGGTCTGAATTGTATACTGAGTGTTCCCACAACTGTATTGAGAGAGTTCAGAATACTCCCTTTATCAGAATGTTCCCACTTTCCAGAAAAAAATGTGATGGTTGTCCATATAATGACTATTGGAGGGATCTAAGATTGATTCCAAGTGAGTTAAATAAGGTGATGGTTGAGATGGCTAGGGCTAGGAGAGCCTTCTCTTCCATCATTCTGGATGATTCCAAATTCATTAAGGAGAGTCCAGAATGAAAGATGAATTGAATGAAATACAGGAACTAACTCCTGAACAACTAGCCCATGGTTATTTTGTATGTCCAACCTGTAAACAATTAGCTGAGAAGCATCATTTCCCAAATTTTGATTCAAAGGATTATATGTGTACCCAATGTGGTAAGGTGTTCTCAGAGGAGGACTCAGAATGAAAACAGAAGAGAATGAGGAAGATACATCCTTCTGGTACTTTGTAACAAAAGCAATACCTAGGGGATTAGTCAGATCATTCTGGGACTTCATCAGAACTGAGGATCCATTTATCAAGGCTATGTCATGGATGCTATTTCTCCTAGTACTTGGAGGTTCTATTGCCATCTATCTGGATCTCCACCTTCTGGTAATTCCAATTACAATTCTTACTTTCCTCAAAGTCGGTCATATCCTCTGGAGGGCAAATAAAAGAAAAAGAAAGAGATACTGATGTATACTCTTTGTTCCGTATTTTGTAGGGAGGACTGGGTAGTTAATGATCCATTCTACAAGAGGTCCAAGGAGATGTTGCAGAGGCTATCCCTTAAGAGGGCAATGGAGCACATGGGGAGAACCTGTGTGAAATGTCCATGTGGAATCTACCAAACTATTGCTAGGGAACAAGATAAGTTTGTTGAAAAATATGGAAGTGATTGGAAGGAGAAACTTGCAACCAAAAAATAGATGGGAAGAAGTATTCCTGTGTAGGGATGATTCTGTCTGTATGGATAGTGGATCCCTAACTCACAGGTGTCCTGCAAGCGTACATGCTGTACCTCTCTTGAAGAGACCAGCATTGTGTCCACATGAGAAGAAAAGGAGGTGAGTATATGGAGGGTTTAAGTCCCAAAGAGAATGCTCTGTATGAGAAGATACTAGCAAATACACCCATTGACCTTAGCACCCTCAATTCATCCGAGATAGGATGTGTTGGGAAATTGAGCCAGAAGGGTCTGGTTGAGACCTATAAGGACTTCAAGACCAAGAAGAGGTGTGTTAGGATCAAGGAGATTGGGGAATCAACTGAAGAGGGAGGTGAGAGTGTTTGAAACTAATTCATAATGGGAATGAGAGGATAATCCTAAGACTGGCTGATGGTACAATCTTAACAGTACATGACACCCATCTGGTAATGAAGTGCATCCCTGGGAGGAAGAAGTCAGAGAGAAAAACATTCGAGTTCAAGGATATGCTAGTTGTAAATGATGCCCTCAGGAGAATATATCCAGAAGCATTCAGACCACCTGGAATGGAGATAGCTCCTTGAACCTAAGGAAGAAACATCTAATCTTTATCATCCTCATTGAAATCTGCATCATTGCATATCTCATCTCCCCATTCTCCTCTGCTTTATTTGGAAGGAAGAAAGAGGAAGCAAATTATATTGGAATCACTCCCCTAACTATCACTGTACCAAAGAGTTGGGGAAAGGCAATCTCAGTTGGGAGTAGAAGTGCTAATATTGTTATTCTCTTTGAGAATGGATATATTGCTACCTTCTATCTCTCAAAGGGAATAGGAGATGAGTGCTACAAGATTGTCTACAGGTAATTGAGAATGAGTGAAGCAGATATTTTATTGGATTACTACCGAAAGACAATAAGACGCTTATGGAAGTCATTCCCTGATCCAGCAGGGAAAATGTACTACCATCGAAGGCAGGTAGACAAATGGTTCAAGGACTTCTCAAATTCTTTAGTAATTGAACCAATGGAAAAAGAGAAAAGTAAGAAATGAATACCCTATCAGAGTTGCAAGATGAATATAAGAGATTATTCAAGCGATGTCAGGAGTACAAAGAAGAGGATCACTGTGGAATACCAACTGAATTCACAATGGGTTGTAGTGAATGTGTCCTCAGTTGGAAAATGAAGGGCTTGAAAAGTAAGATAGAAAGAATGGAGTCGCAACTATGAAGGGTAAGATTAAATACATTGCTCCAGACTTCTCCTATCTCTGTCCCAGGACAGGGGAGAGATTCTATCAAACTGAGTATTGTAATGAGAGAGATGGAGTCTGTCCCTTCCTCAATGACATCATAAAGGATGGGTATGGGGACTCCATATTTTTTAAGGTAATACTTTGTGAATATCAAGATCCTGAGGAAAGCTCTACTTGAGATTGAGGACCTCAACCATAATGGTTGCCCTCTTAATTCCTATCCCCTTATATTTTTTAGCTATCTCTTCTGGTTTCATCTGAGCAAGTTCCAGTATTGAGATATTACTTTTTGAGATAATACTTGCTCCCTTACTCCCAACACCAGGGAGCATACTGAGCATATCCCATTTTATTTTATCAGGTTCATCACTCTTCTTCTTCCTAACAGGTCTAAGACTTTCTTTTTTCTTCTGTCTGAGATAAAGTCTGAACAGGAGTCTAGGAAATTGGCGTTGAAGTGGAAGGTTAATTATCCTAATATTGTGATATGAATTGAGGATGGTAGCAATTCCAGAGAGCATTGTAATTTCCTTTTTATCCCTTTCATTTTCAGTCAGGGAAACAGGGACCCTCCTCCTACCAAATCTCTCCCATCTCACTTTAACTGGGAGTTCCCCTATTATGATAAGGAGAAGTTTTCCCTCTGGATATGCCTTTTGAAGCTCATATAGTTGTTTGAAAATTCTGTTATTTTGGATGGAAGTACAGAAATCATGAGAAGATTTCCTCTCAATTGCAAAGTCCCCGAATACATAGTCACAGAACTTAAGTCTCTTCTTCTTGACAGGAATACCCATCTCCCTGAGTTTCTGAAATATGGAGTCTGGCTCCCTGTCATCACATTCCAGTTCCAATACTTCCAAAGATGACTACCCCCAATAGCTATCTCCAGGGATCAGTGGGAATTACAGTCTTCCCACACTTTGGACACCTTTTGTAGTTGCTCCCACAGAAGGGACAGAAACAGGACCTAGGATCAAATCCACTCCAACCACAGTCACATTTGTAGAACCTTGTACTTGGAAGAATCTCACTCTCCATCTGGGACTCCCTCCTTTTTATCCAACCATGAAGCCAGGAACCAGAACATAGCTCCATACATTAATACTACCAGAATGTTATATTTCCATCTGATTCCTGCTCCCAGTACCCAATCAATCACAGTTAGAGCCAATAGGTTAATTATCATCATTACAATTGTCCACTTCAACCTAAGATTCAAATTCATACCTCCCATTACATTTAGGACAGAAATATGCCTTAGCATTTGCATCATCCCTTACCTTAATTAGGAAATCACACTTGGGACACCTATAGATCCCATAGGAAATAGTTCCTACCTTTTTCCACTTCAAGGCTTCTTTCCCTTCTCTAGGAAATCCAGTAATGATGTCTGACCAGTATCCCTATCAAATCTGATTTCAACAAAAGAAAGAGAACCCTCAAAACCCCTCTTTCTGGAAAGGGGTATGAAGGATATATTGTTGGAATGAATGGAGATCATCAACATTTTATCATGACCCTCATCCACAATCCTTCCCCTAAATCTCCTCAACTCCAGATCTGCACCAGAATCTCTGTTGACATATTCCTGTAGGATCCTCTGAAGGGACTTAGTATTTTCTTTAGTGAGTCTCAGTCTGGCAACTATGTTTCCCCTGATTCTGTCTCCCCTCATCATTTCAGTTTCCCTCTGGTCACCACCAAGTCCCTTACCCCTCCAACATCTATCTTGAAGTCTGCTGTTGCAGGAGGGAGATAGGAGGAGTCAAATATCTCAGCCATGTATTTCTGTTCCGTCTTTGATCTCTGAGTGAGATCTACCCAAGTCTGGACAGAATGCTTCAATACATGACCCCCATACATTGCCTTAGCACTTCCCTCCTTCATCATGGTCCCTTTCTGCTTTCCAGCATCAGGTACTCCCATCACCTGAACTGTGATGAAGACAGCTAGGTTGTACTCTGCTGCCAGAGCCTGAAGATATCCCAGATGTCTAGCTTGTTCAGCAGATCTAGGACCCAACATTTCCCTCAGGGTATACGTTTCCCTGAATCTTGGAGAGAAGGAGTCAACAACTATCAGTCCTATCTTCTTCCCCCTCTTCAGTTCCATCTCCAATCTCTCATAGGCTAGGAACTGTTGATGGGGATTCTTTATGAACTTAGCTGAGACCAGAATCACATTCTTTGGATTGTAGGTAATCCCCCTAGTCCTACATATTTCAGCAAGTCTCTGAGGGAAGAATGTTCCTGGCTCTGTCTCAACCCAACCAACAGAAAGTCCTATCTCCAGACAGGAGGCAGCCACTGACATAGCCATCTGAGACTTTCCAGAGGAGAATTCTCCCTTCACCCCAGTAATCTCATTGGTGGCAACTCCACCTCCTATTATCTTGTCAACCTCAAGGGATCCAGTTGAGAACCTCTTCCTCTTCTGGATTTCCTTATCAAATTCATCTCCAGTCTGGAGTTTCATAGCCTCCTTGAGAGCCTTTCCCTTTGCATCAGCGATTGTCTCAAGAGCTTTTCTCTTCGAGTATCCACATATTTCAGCTAAGTCCTCAGGTCTCTGTATTGCCACCTGAGCAACTGAAGTGATTCCCTTATCAACCAACTTATTGGCTGTTGTCTCTCCAATCCCCTTTAACTTCTTTAATTCCTCAATTCCACTCATTTCAATACCCCATACTTATGTCTGATATATTTAATATGCTTACAAGCCCTGCCTCCAGTTTTTGAAATGTAGAATGGGCAGGAGCAATGGAGGACCTTATTGAGATCAGCCCAGACAATGTACTCATCTCCCTTTGGGGAAACAATTTTCCAACTTCTATATGAGGTCTGTACAATCTCATATCCCAATTCCTCAAGTTGGGGAATTCTTTCTCCATAGTTTAAGGTCATTCCAATAATACCTCAGTTTATCTAAAAAGGAGAGTTTCTTCTTTTTAAGAATTCTCCTCTTTGGAAAGGTCATGCCAAAGGCAGAATCAAAAATGGGAGTCAGGGACAGGAGTTCTTCTTCCTGACTGTAATGGGAATTAAAGAAAAGGATGAAAGCTGGATCGTCATTGATGGTCCTAATCTCTGACACCAATGTTCCCCCATGGATCTCTCATGGAATCTCCTCTCTTATTCCTCTCATAGAGGAAGTCAACCCCTGACATCACCAAAGTATCTGGATCCATATGCCCCTTGAACCTAAGACCAGCCCACATTAATTTCATTAGATGTCTGAAGAAGTCATTCTGGTCCCTAGGAGTTGGGAAGTCAAGTCTCTTAATGGTTATCTCTCCACCATCTTGTGTGAGGGTTACATAGGAGATGACAATGAATCCCCTCTTCCTTGCCTGAATCTTCAGTCTCCTAATGTACTTCTTCAATCTCCTCATGCCTATCTCATCGCTAGTCCTAATTCCTGTCAATTCAAAGGTCTCCAATTGGAACTTTTATGGGCTTAGTGGGAATATCTTCCCATATAATATCAATTGCATGAAATACTAAATTCTTTGAATCCTTCTTAGAGAGTACTTTATCTTCCATAAATAACTCCATGGAAAGGGACAGGATTTCAAAGAAGTGCATTACACTTTTCCTTGAACGGAATTCCAAAGTCCTAACTACTGTTTCTGAACTCATGTCCACTGGAGTTTTCATATATGTAATTTCCTTCTTCTCCAGGACTTTCTTCCTTAGTTTTTTTATAATCTTCCTAACTCTCTTCTTACTCATATGACTATACACATCCTACCAAGTCCCCCATAACACAGGTCCAGTAACTTCCTATCTTTCAGGGGATCATTATAACCAAGGACCACAATACAGGATGGATACCTGGGAGAATCTCCTGTTTTGACTGGATGAAGAAATTTCACTCTCCCCTTCAGGAAGATAATTCTCTTAGCATGTGCAAATGCTGTCTCATGGAACCAGATGCTATCTGTTCTAGCAGCTATGAGACAAACTATAGTGGTCCTTGGTTTCTTACTCTCCTCAACTGCCTTGTACATCCAGAGTTTAGCCTTATTTCCGTAGGGAGGATTCATGAAGACTACATTCCCCTCCCAATCCTGTTTCAGACCATCTTCCTCTATGGTATAGTAATTGAATGGGACTTTGGTATTTTCATGAGTGGCACATGGATCTAGAGTGAAACGGAAAATGTCATTAAGTATTTTGAAAAAAGAAGGAGGAGTTTCCCATTCATCTGCTGACAACTAGATCTTTCCCTCTTCCTTATGTTGTTCTGAAGTAAGTTCCCTATGACAGTAGATACACATTCCCTGGAGAGCCTTGTATTCTCTCTTCCCCATTCTTCTCCCACACCTCTCACAAGTGGGATCATCAAGGTTTTCATCCTCTACCAAATCAGTGAGGATGTAGGGGACCAATTTTCCCTTTACTTTAATACACTTCTGGGGATACGTCAGCCAAGCATGTCCAATATCTTTTTTCCCATTGTGGAAACAGTAGTCGGATAGACGGTATCCCTTCTCTTCATCAAATTCTCCAACCACTATCCCAACTACCTCTCCCTCATATCCCCAGACATCCCAATCATCAGGAAATTGGGAAAGCCACTTCTTAAGCTCTCCCACCTTTCTACTGTCTGGTCTCTTAGGAACTTCTTCTTTCTGCATATCCTTCCCTCAGGTCCCTGATGAATTCATCTGAGGTCCTAGCAAGGTTTCCTCCCATGTATCCAGAGTGACCCCCTATACTCCATCCTCTTGGAATCATCAGGTTCTGTACCATTGCTGCGTGTGTCCCCCTAATTGAGATTTCTTCTTTCTCCTCATTCAGTGCTATGACAGTGTAGTTCTGATTGTCACTCTGGATGGACTGTGCCACTCTTGAGGCTACAAAGTACTTTGACTCAAATGGGACTACTAGGAATCTGTCTCCTATTATGATGGCACTCCTCCTAACCTTCTTGTCCCTTCCAAACTGATTGATTACACTGTCTATCTCCTTATTCAGGATCTCCTGATCTGACTTGAACATTGGATGGGAGAGGACATCATCAGGACGTTTACAGACCTTAAGGATTTTAGCAGCCTGAACTGCCTTTCCTGTCCTGCATGTTGCATTGACAGGGGATGACAATAGTTTGTAGAGATCATATTGGTACAGCGTAATCTTGTTGTACTGGCTCTTGTAGATACTTCCCCTCCTCTCCAGGAGGACAGGATTGGTATCAAAGATTTCATTTGGAATGAGTTCTGGTTGACCATCCCCAACACATGAACCAGCAGCCTTCCACCATTGATCTACTGGAATCTTATCCTTGAAGAGTCTCCAGACCATGAGACCAGTTGGCACATAGTCCCATATCAGTGAGTAGTCCCTCTGGTCAATGTCTGGATGGGGATGATGGTCAATAGCTATCCCATTCCACTCCCACTTCAATGCTGGTCCCAGATCCAATGAGACCTTTTCATCCTCATAGTCCCCAAAGATGTCAGGAGTGTAGATGTCCTCAATGTCAAAGACTGTATCAAGGAGTGCCAATGAGTACATCCCATCAGCATCCCTGTGTGTTGCTACTGTCAGAGGCTCAAGACTCTTGAGGGTTGAATAGACCTTATCCCTTTCAATCCTATGGTATTCCAACTCTATTCCTCTTGAGCGAAATATAGATCACTCACCTATATAAACCTGTTATGTGAATCTTTAAATAGATGTCACGCTCTTGAGAGTAATGCCTTAGAGGTTAAGGAAATGGGAAGAAAAATAGCAGAACCTGTGAAAATTGAGGTCATTAAAAAAGCAAAGTCCTACACTCTCAAATGGGATTGTCCTGAGTGTGGGGAGAACAACTGTGACAGCATAGAGTATGACATGGAAACAATGGAGACCTTTTGCATTGATTGTGATGCAGAAGTGAAAATAACAGTTGAGTGGAAGGAGACACAATGAGTCAAATACCCAAAAGGATCAGGGATAGACTACAGATTCTCTCTGATAAATCTGGATACACAATAGAGGATCTTGAAGAGAGGATACTGGAATTAGCTGATACGGGAGAGGGACTGGGAATCCAAACAGCCTACCAGAGAGTCAGAGGAGAACTCAGGCGTGAATCAGGAAACCTCCGTTCTCCAGCAATCACATATACTGGGGTCTTCATAGGCGACTCTGGGACTGTTGACTTCATTGACCTTATGAAGAAAAGGGCACTGAGGATGTGGGAAACACAGAGGGAAGAAGCCATTGATAAGAACTTTGTGAACAGAGAAGGCACTCCCCTTGATAGGAGGGAAAAGGTGAACTTTGAGGAGAATCCCAATCTCTATCAGCCATTCAGACCTGAAGACAAGTCCCTCCATAGGGAACTATATGGGATAGCTTCAAAGGGGAAAGTGTTTGACTGGGCAGAGGCAGACTTCTTCAGACTTGCATTTAACGATGAAAAAGTAGAGGAACTTGAGGAAGCTGGAATTCCCTTCTACTCCTGGCTAACATTCAGGGCAAACAAGAGGAAGACTAAGGAGCCTTTCTTTGATCTCAACTACTCCAAGTCACTGGAGGTTGACTTCAAGGTACAGAGGGACTTAGTTCCTGATGACCTAGAGGATCTGGAGATGGTCCTTAGAAACAGCCACTGGCAACCAATCACTCTGAATGAGGTTGAAACATTCTATTCACTTCACTCTGACAAGAGGGCACCCCCTCCTGCCATACTTGAAGCCTATGTCTCTGATATAGCAGATGACATATCTGAGAAGACAGGTGACAGGTCCATTGTACTGGATGATGATGACTACTGGGATGAGAGTGGTCTCTTTGGTTTCCTACCAGGTGACTTCCCAATCATATTCGGTCTGGACTCCAGACTGTTCTTGGTTGGGTCAGTTGAGACCTTCAGGGGAGATGAAGAGGAAGATGAACCCAGATTCCTGTTCAGAGCTAGAGGATATCTACCAATGAAGGATTACCTAGTACCCCTCTAATTTTTTTAATCTTTAGGGTAGAGGTAAGGATCATGAGTGGAAGAGTATTAGAGAAGGTAGGAGAGGAAATAGAAAGGATAGAGAATCCAGAGGCAGGAAGGCTTTACTGGGCTGATCCAAGACAGTTCGAGATCTCAGAAACAAATCCAAGGGGAAGGGATGACAAGCATCCCCAACTCAGGGAAGTAAAGAAACTTGAGCTTTCAATACTCAAGGATAATTTCCACTTCCCAATCGTTTCAGATATGGACTTTAAAATAGTGGCAGGTGGGAGGAGACTGATGTTAGCAACAAAACATAATGTCAAAGTCCCAGTTCTCTTCAGGAGATTTGGTAGTAGGATTGAGAAGCTCATCTCTGCATTTGTTGAGAATGATCCCCTTCCAATGGAGTACAGTGAGAGGCAGTATATAGTGAAAGAACTAATAAAGGAAGGACTGACCAGAACCATTGTTGGTGAAATTCTGGGTCTAACAAAGGGAACTATGGATGGTCTCCTGACCCCAGTTGATATACCAACAAGACTGGAAGAAGAACTTGTAGAACAGTACGGACAGAGGGCAGTTGATCTGGCTAAGGAACAGAAGAAGAGTAGGAGAACCAACAGGGTGATGAAGTCAATAGTCTCCTGGTCGGATAAGCCAAAGGAGAAGAAGGAGAAAAAAGAGGAAGATGACGAACTGAAACTTATGAGGGAATGGAGCAGAAGGACTGAGATGGCAGAACTTCCCCTGAAGGAGAAGGAGGAGAGGAGAAGGGCAATAGCCAAGAATGAACCCTACAGTGTTAAACTCAGGAAGCAGATAATGGCACTAGGAAGGGTACAGAGGACACTTGGTTCATTCAACGCCCTTGAGAAGGCATTCTCCAAGAGGTGTAAGAGGAGGAATTGGGATTACATAGAGACCACACTGAAACTACATGAACAGTTTGCATTGGGGGAGATTGACTTCTCCCAGGAGAGGATGGAGGAAGGGTGGAAGGTTGAGGATCTTAAACGAGTATGATCCCCACATAATAGAGGAGAAAGGAATCTACAAAATTAAAAGTGGAAAGAGGGAGGATTCCTATGACTCCACTTCTATTGAGGGGATGAGATTCTCTCCCAAACACCCTTTCATAACTACCCTTGAAATCCTTGAACACATAGATGAAAACTATGATGGCAAGAGGTTTGTGAATAGGTGTGAACTTCCAGCACTTGCAAGGATTATTAGGAAGCATGTCTTTGAGGATGATATGCATCCCTGGACAGCCAGACGATATGCTTTTTTCTTACGAAAGTTGACTAGGTATGTAGGAAAGGTACTCTAATTGGATGGGACTGAGAAGAAGGAAGAGAAGGACTGGGGAGGATACCTAGTAGCTAGAGTTACTGGTGTGAGATTTGGTACTCCCACTGAGGGCTTCAAATTCGTAGCAGAACTTGAGATCTTTGACCAAAAGGGGAAGAGGGGAGAACTCCTCATCCCATATGGAGAGGAGATGCATATTGGGAAACCTTACAAGTTCATGTTAAAACTTGAGGAGATCACCCTAGATGAATTTATGGAAGGAGGTCCCTGGACTCCCCCAACAGTGGAGAAAATTGGGAAACACCCCTTTGCTGTCTAGGAGAAAGTTTAAATGAACTTAGTGATTTATCCTTGAAAGAGGATTAGTCCTATGACTAAACAAATAATTGAGGGATATCTATCTCGTTCCGTTAAGGACTTAAAGGAAAACTCAAACAATGAATACTCATATTCTCATCTTGAGGGGAAAATAGCTGGAAGGGCTGTTAGGGAATATACACTTCTTGAGAAGTACCCCTCCCATATCAGGGAGAGTTTCAATAGGGGGGAGATACATATCCATAACCTGACAAAGGGAATCATACCATACTGTTTTGGAGCAGACCTTAAGATGCTCCTCCTAGAAGGACTCATCACAAACAGGATTGTCTCAAGACCAGCTAAACATCTTGACACAGCAATTGACCACATTATAAACTACCTCTATACCACTCAACAGGAATTTGCAGGTGCTCAAGCAATTTCAGATGTGAACCACCTCCTTGCTCCCTATGTGAGGGAGGACAATTTGAATCTCTATCAGATAGGGCAGAATCTCCAGAGAGTTATCTACTCTTTCAATTACCCTGGAAGGTCTGGATTCCAAACTCCATTTATCAACTTCATTTTCAATCTCTCCTGTCCCAAATACCTGATGGGTGAACCAGTCTTCATACAGGGGAGGGACACTGGGAATGTGTATGGAGATTACCAAGAAGAAGCCCTGATGATCCTGGATGCCTTCAATCAGGAAATTGCAAAGGGAGATGCAAGGGGAAACCCATTCACATTCCCCATTCCAACATTGAACATCACAAAAGATGATAAGAAATATCTTAACTCAAACCTCTTCCTCAGGATAGTAAGGTCAGACATTGAGTATGGTCTCTGGTATTTTATGAATTACATTGGGACTGGATATGTTCCTGGTTCCAAGAGGAATATGTGTTGTAGAGTCATTTTAGATTTTGATGACATAATGATACCAGGAGGACAGTGGGCTTTTGAGGGTGCAACTGGTTCCCTTGGTGTTGTGACAATTAACCTTCCCCAAATAGGATTTTTATCAGGGGGAGATGATATGAAGTTCTTTGAACTTCTTAACCAGAGACTTGAGACAGCAAAGGAAGTTCTTCTTCTGAAGGGGGAACTTGTGAACAGTTCCTATGAAAAGGGACTCCTCCCAATCTCCAAGATCTACCATGTAAATTTCAACAACTTCTTCAGGACAATTGGGATGATAGGACTGGATGAAATGAGCATGAATATGTTTGGATCTCCAGTCTCCGAGAATCTTAGATTTGCACATAGGATTCTTGAATACATGAAGGACTGGACTAGGAGGACAAGTAAGGAGACTGGATTCTGGTTCAATGATGAGATGACCCCAGGGGAGGGATCATCACATGACTTAGTACTGAAAGATCTCTTACAGTATCCAAACATCTGGCACAGGGGAGGGAAGAGGGATCCATACTATACCTCCCTCCTGACTCCACCATCCCAGGAAATGGGAGTGTGGGAGAGAATCAGGATTGAGGAACCCCTCCTTAATCTCATCACTGGTGGTACTGTACATAGGATCTATCATGGGGAACACAACCCGAACCAAGAGGGAATCAGAAAATTAGTACTGAAAATCCTAGACAGAAAGGTTCCATACTTTGACTATGAGAGGGAATACTCAGTCTGTCAGAGGAAGGGATGTGGGAGGAAGGTAGTCGGAGAGCAGGAGACCTGTACATGCGGAGGGGATATGTTCTTCTACAGTAGAATAGTTGGATACTACAGACCAAGACGCTTTACAAATCCTGGGAAGTTTACTGAAATAGGCGACAGGAAGTACGTTTCCTTATGAGTGTCAGGATAGGAAGAGATCTCCCAATCTCAGTCTGGGGAAGACCTGAGTGCTTCACCAAATACAGGACATCTAAGAAGTGTTCCAAATGTGATTGGGGAACCAGGTGTAAGCATGAGAGGAGGATAAGGAAAAGTAGGGGAAGAAGGAAGAGATGAAGATCCCACTATCTCTGTGTAATGCTGAGTATCTCTTTCCAGAGAATACTTCCATTCCAGTAATCCTCCTCTTCTGTAGGGATCAGAGTGGGAATCCAATCACTGTCAAACAGTGGGACTTCAGACCATACTTCTACATCCTCAAGAGTCAGAGACACCTCTTTGACCAACATCTGGTGTCAAAGGGGGAGATGACCTCCCTCTCCACATATGGGTATGGGGATGAGGCAATGAAAATCTACACAAGGTATCCAGCAGAAGTCTCAGACTACAGGGAGGTCAAGAGGAAGGTGGGGGATAAGATACAACACCTCAGGACATTTGAGGCAGACATTCTTTTCCCAGACAGATTCCTCATTGACAAGAATATATTCACTGGAATCCTCTGGGATTCAGAGACCAACACAATTGAACCATTTGATATGCCCTCCAATTTCAGGAAGCTCTATGTTGACATTGAGGTGTTCACCAATAGGTCTCCAGATATTGTTCTCACTCCAGACCCAGTTATTGTGATAGGATTCTATGACTCATATACTGAAACCTACATAGTCCTGACAACTAAGGATGTGAATTGGGAACCAAAGAAGTGGCTCACCCAGGAGAAGCCTGTATTTGTCATGTACTGTAAGAATGAGAGGTCAATGGTGGACCTCTTCATTGACTATGTGTACAAACACTCCCCAGACCTATTCCTCTCATTCTCAAACTTTGACTGGGTATACCTGATTAATAGAATGGATAAGATCTTCCTGAAGAAAGAGAAGTACAAACTCAGTAGACTCAAACATATGAAATTCTTTGGAAAGAAGAATCCTAAGGTCTACGGACTTCAGTTCCTTGACATCCAACAGATGTATGAACAAGTATTCCTAAGGGGAGCAAAGTGGGAGACCCTACATGGAATATCCGAGAGAGAACTGGGAGAGGAGAAGTTGTACAGGGAGGAGTCTGTCTATGACAATTGGATTGAGAGACCAGAGAGAGTCCTGATTAGGAACCTGAGGGATGTTGAGTTAATCAGGAGACTTGATGAGGAACTCCAACTTACCCTCTATTTTGACACCATCAGGAGGGTAATAGGATCAGACTTCCGTAAGTGCTTCTTCAAGTCATCAATAGCAGACACCCTCTATCTGAGACATGTGAAGGAGGAGGGAATCTGGGTCCTCCCATCAAGAATTAAACTTGCCAAGATGGAATATCCTGGGGGGATTGTCTTTGAGGTTGAACCAGGAATCTATGAGAGAATGGTTGTCTTTGACTGGTCTGAGATGTATCCCTCAATCATCCAGGCTTTCAACATGAGCTATGAGACTGTGTTGGAGTCCAAGTTCAGGAATGAGATTCCAAAGGAAGAACTGGAAAGGGACTACTGGAATATTGATGATAAGTTCTTCTTCAAGAGGAAGCCAAAGGGATGGACTGTCTCAATCCTTGAAAAATTGAGACCCCTGAGGGCAGAGTCCAAGAGTAAGTCAAAGAATCCCCTCCTCCCTGAGTCAGAGAGGAAATTCAATAAGACTCTCTCAGACGCATACAAGTCCCTGATTAACTCTGTGTATGGACTCTGGGGACATGCAGGATCCAAAGCAAAGAGCAAAGCCAGTAGATTGTACCATCCTGAGGTGGCAGCAGCGACCACATATGTTGGGAGGACACTTGAAACAGACTGTCTAAAACCAATATGTGAGGAACTTGACTACAAGATTGTATATGCTGATACGGACTCAATCTTCCTCCAACTGAAGACGGACAACTTGGAGGAGGAGACAAAGAGACTGGAGGAGCTAATCTCTGAGAGGGTCAATAGATTCCTGAGAGATAGGTGGGGAATTTCACCAGAGGATCTGGAAGTCTCAAAGGATGAGATATACAGTGATATCATCATGTTCACCAAGAAGAGATATGTTGGGAAGACAATTGATGGAAGGAAGGTAGTGAAGGGACTTGAAATTATCAGGAAGAACACTGCTGAAATATCTGCAACAATTCAGGATAAACTCTCAGATCTAATTTTTGAGAAGAAGACCAATGATGAGATAATAGAATTCCTCAGGGACATCATCCTCAAATTTGGGGAGTTGGAATTGGAGGAGATAGCAATAGCACAGCAGTTGACCAAACATCCAGACAACTTCAAGGTCCTATCCTCCCACCTCAAGGCTTTTGTATACTCAAAGGATGTCCTCCTCCTAGATCTCCAGGTTGGGAAGAGGTTCTACACAATATATGTTGACAATGCAAAGATACCAGAGAAGTACCCAAATATGTGGAAGTTCAATGATCCAAAGACAAAGAGGGTAGTCACAGAAAACAGGAAGAGGAAGACAGTTTTTGACAAGGTTGAGAAGAAGGTCGGGATGGTTGCGTGGGACAGGGATTTCCACCTTCCTGATGATATAGTCCCTGCAATTGATAGGGAGATGATGTTGGAGAAGACAATCCATGATAAGGTTGAGCCATTCCTGGATCTCCTTGGGATTGACTGGTACAGACACATCACTGGGGAGTATCCAAAGAACAGGAATTCATACATCAGGAAATTGGCAAAGAAATTAAAATGTGACCTTGAGAAGGATATGTTGAGGGCACTCAAGAAGAATGACTATAAATGCTTCTGTCATCTCCAGGTGGATTGTCCCTGCACCAATCTTGAGGGAGAGATCAGGGAAAATGGGAACTGCCATTGTGGACTATTTAAAAGAAAGTAGGGAATTGGAAGGCAACACTGAGTGGGACATAGTTAAGTTGAAGAGAGAGGAATTGAAAGCCTTCTTTGTCCCAACAGTCTCCTTTAAGAGTGCAACAGTCAGTTCCCCAATATTCATGCTGACCAAGAAGAAGAGGGACGGAAGGAAGTCCATTTCTGCCAGAATGATTATGATCTCCGTGAAGGACTCCTTCAGGGTCAAGTTGAGGGAATATGCTTCCCAAATCCTTGAGATATTGGGGGAGGATGAGATCTGGTGCTACGAGTGGAATTTGAAATGAGGAAAAAAGATCTATATGAAAATAAATACTATATTGGTAATTTAACTCATTTAAATACTGTACCGATATATCACTTTATAAGAAACATGTACCCCCTCTTACGGGATCTCTTCCTAGGTCTCTTACGGACTAATTTGGGAGATCTCCTGTATAAGGATAGATATCAGGGATAGCTATCTCCTTACTGAAGTTTTATATTGAACTTGAAGGTTTGTGATTGATTGAAATGGTTATAAGAGGAATTTGGGAAAGGGAATGGGACTATTTAATCATCCTAGATGCGTGTAGGTACGACTATTTTAAGAGACTTAATTGGATTGGAGGGGAATTATTTATGATGGAAACACCAGGAGCAGATACAAAGAGTTTCATAGAAGCAACATTCAAGGTACAAAGACCATTTCTTGGAATCATAGCAGGTAATCCATACTTTGAAAGAAGGAGTGGACTCTTTGGATTCATGTATTCTGGATGGAAAGATATACCAGAGGGTTGTTGGGACATTGAGGTATCTGCTGTTAGGGCAGAATGTATGACCAATACTGCCATTAAATATACCAGGATGTATCCAAAAATGAAATTTATTATTTGGTATGTACAACCACACTATCCGTTCCTTGGGAATCCTCCACACCATGAGAGGAATAATAAACGATCAGGTGTTGAGTATGGTTTGTGGGTAGAAAAACATAATAAATTTGATGAGGTGAAATTAGGATACGAGGGAAATCTAATTTATGTTCTGAAGGAAGTAGAAAGACTACTTCCAAATCTCAGTAAGAAAGTAGTAATTACATCTGATCATGGAGAGTTAATAGGGGAATATAATAGATTTGGTCACACAAGATTTGAGAGATATCCAGAGACTGTAAATGTCCCATGGTTGGAAGTAACTCCAATGAATTAATTCCCCAGATCCATTTATATTCTTCTTTTAAAATTTAATATTGGAATGTCTAAGAAAATAGTCCATGAGGCATACCCAAAGGGAGATGCCTGTGGTCAGTGTGGTTCAAAGGTTGAAATCTTCTCCATTCCTCCAAATGCTGAGGAAGCGTACTGTGAGAAATGTGGTTGGTCCTATTATAGGAAGAATGTAGAGGAGTAAGATTATTAAGAACCTTCAGCATCCTACTCCCTGAATGAAATGTCAGTTGAAGAGAGGTTAGCCTCTTTGGAAACCACTGTCATGGAGAGGACAAAAACAATCTTTGTTAATATGGAGAGGATGGAAAAATCAATAGATGGTCATGGTGACCTCCTAGGGGAACTTGATAAGAAGGTTGAGGTTCTCTGTGCTGGCATGAAGAAAAACAATAACAAAAGTAAGAAGGAGAAGTGGGCATTCTGGGCAGCAATCTTATGTGCCATAATTTCAGCAGTTAGTGCTGTCTCAGTTGCCTACATCCAGTATTGTATAGGTGGTTGAAATGGACGATAAGTATCTTCTGGAACCCCTTTGGAAAAAGGTGAGGAAAAAGAAGAATGTAGTTGGGTACTCATCCAAGCTACAACCAAAGATCAAGAATGGGAAGGAATTCCCAGAATACAGGGTATTCAGGGTCTATGTCACCAAAAAAGAGGACATATCACTCCTCTCAAAGGGGGATGTTGTCCCAATGGCATTCAAGGTTGGTGACAGAGAATTTATAATGACAGACATAGTTGAAATAGGGGAGATCAGAGCATTTGGAGTTAAAGATAGAATACGACCCGTCAAGGCAGGAGTATCTGCTATGGGATGGTGGGGAACTGCCACTGCGTGTACCCTTGGTAATTTTGTACGAAATAGGATGGAGGAGGAAGAACCCTTTATTGGTATCATTGCTAACAACCATTGTGCAGCTAATGAGAACAAAGCAGGTATTGGCACTCCATATACCCAACCGTCAAAAGGTGATGGAGGAACTGATCCAAGAGATAGGGTTGGGGAACTCTGGAGATTTGTAGAGATAAAGTTCTCAGAGTTTGTGTGTCCATTCAGGAACTTCTTCCATAGAATCTATAGGACATTTGCTGGAACAGACTCAAATAGGGTTGACATAGCCCTAATCAAGCCAGTTGGTGACAATGTACTCCCACCATATGAGGTCTATGAAATAGGACCATTCTATGGGAAGAGGAGGGCAGTGTCTGGAGAATTGTTGCAGAAGGTTGGAAGAACAACTGGTCATACAGTTGATGGCATTGTGGCAGACACATCATGGAATGGGTATGTGGGATACTCAAGGGGATCAGCGTTCTTTGAGGACTGTCTCCTGGTTGACAAGAAGGACTTTGGTGCTGGAGGGGACTCCTCATCACCAATTGGATCAATGGGGGAGAGACCAGACTGTATTGCCCAACTCTTTGCTGGATCTGACACTCATACAATAGGATGCTACATTGACAACATTGAGAGTGAATTGAAGGTAGAACTGATAATTTCCCCATAACACTTTTAAACTTCTGGTACATTGATACGGATGAAGTATCCATGAGTGGAGAAGAAATAGTAGAGGAAGAGGGACCAAATGTGCTCATTGAGTCACTCTCTAAGCTGGAGGCTAGGACTTTACTGATGGTAATTTATTGGATCATTGTTGCTATTGCACTTGGAAGGGGACTGATTTCTGAGAGTTCATTCAGGGAACTAATGTTAGCCAGTCCGATCATCACATATTTATTGAAGAAGATATAAGCCTTAGCTGATAGAGATGTCAATGAGAAGAAGGAGGACAATTAGAAAAACAATAAAAGAGCCTCCTATCAGAGAAGAACACATCCTTGTCTCTGGAAGACCTACATCTAATGTGAGTATACTCAGATCCCAATCAATCTTTGATCCTGATAAGAGAAAAGAAACAGAGGTATCCAAGTCCCAACTTGAAGCCCTCTACCATAGGGACCCTTTGACATTTAGAATCGTACAAAAATATATTGAGGAGATCATAGGCTCAAGATTCATTATTGACGGAGGGGGAGATGCTGAGAGGGAAGCAGTTCTGGCACTCCTAAATAGAGTAGACATCATGTATCTTGGCTCAGAGATTGTAAGGGACATTTTTGTTACGGGAGCAGGGAATGCCTGGTGTGAACTTGGATATAATAAAGCTGGAAATAATATCATAACAATCAGACTAATCAATCCTAAGTCTGGAATAGACTTCATCAGGGATGAGAAGGATGACATAAAGTATGAGGATGATCTCAAACCAACAGGATACAAACTTGGTCACCTTGGATTCCCAGACATTGAATGGAAAAAGAATGAGATATCAATCAGGGGAGAAATAACATGGAGGGCAACTGGGAATCAGGATGGAAGGGACAGAATAGCACACTTCAAACTGGTGGGGATAGGGGAATATGAGCTTGGACTTTCACCAATAGCACCTGGTTACAAGATAGCTCTGATCAGACTGAATATTGAGGATGTAGTTGGCAATGCAGCCTTCAGGTCTGGATCAGTTGTTGCCAAGGTGGGTGTTGAGGGAGAAGATCCAATGACTGTCACTGAGGAACACCTAGATCAGGTAAAGGGTGAACTTGAGGACATTGATCAGGACACAATCTGGGCGTTCAGGAGAAATGTGGACTTAGGCGGATTCCCAGTCCTTGACATAAAGGGGATGGAGAATGTCCTGTACTATTTTGCAGATCTCCAATGTGGTGGAACAGGAATTAAACTCCCAATAATCCTCCAACCACTTCAGAGGGGATTTAGGGGAGACATTGAGGTAGCCCTTGAGGAGTTTAAGGATGGAGCAGTTCCAATCTTCAGGCACACCCTTGAGTACCAGATTAGGGAGAAGATCTTTAAGAGACTTTGTGCTGCAAAGAGGGGACTGGATCCCAATAAGGCACCAAGTATTAGATTCATTCCCAGGCAGGGAAGGATAGCACTTGCTGCATCCAGGAGAATAGCATCCTATGCCAGGAGAGGACTCATCAGGTATGACCCAGTTCTTGAGAAGTTCATTAGGGATACTGAGGGACTTCCAACTGAGGGCTTTGATGACTTCATAAAGGAATGGAAAGAGAGTGGAGAACCTCCAGAAGCACCAGGTAAAGAGCAGGATGTTCGAGAGGGTGAGTAGTTCCCTTGTTCAAAGAGGATCTGAGGGGAACGAAGGAGATAGAGATCACCCTCCGTTCCTCCACCAGATCAAAATATAGGGATATGCTTGACCAGGTAATTGTGTACTTTGAAAGGAATCCAAATGATAGGGCTGTTAGGATCTCAAAGGATGTTGTGGCTGATGCTGACAAATTAGCCAAGAGTCTGAGGGAATGGTTACATAAGGATGAGGACCTAATTATCACAAGGAGGAAGAGGGTAGTTTACATCATAAAGGGTGATAGGATCTGACAGAGGAATTCCAGAGAGTATCAGACAAGGAAATTCCAATCACCCTAGAGTCTGTAGTACTGAAGATTCTTCAGAAGTCAAAACTACCACTTTCAATGCAATCAATAATTGACCTTGTTGGAGTGCCAAGTATCAGGGAGGATGACATAGAGGGAGCACTGGAACTGATCGGTAGAAGGGGATATGATGTAAAGGAGATAGTTGGGAAGGAAGAAACCTTCTATGTTCTTGTAAGGTACTTTGACTACATTGGGGATGGGACAGAGAAATTCAGGGTCCATGGGGAGATCAATACTCCATTATTGATGTCATCAGACTGGCACTATGGATCCCTTGGATTCCAGATGGATGCATTCAATAAGATGGTAAAGGATTCTAAAAAGTACAAATGTAAATATGCCATGGTTGCTGGAGATGTCATTCAGGGGAGGAAGGTATTCAGAACTGAAATGCAGGAACTTAAGATTCCCAAAATACAGGACCAGGTGAGGGGAGTGAGGAGACTGATAAGTAGATTCCCATGTGAGGTCAAGTTGATTGCTGGAACCCATGAGGAGAAGGTACAGGCAGATGCTGAGATTGGATTTGATCCCCTGAAGCAGGTTGCAGAGCTTCTCCCAAATGTCTCCTACTATGGTCATGTTGGAATGTTCAAGTTGAATGATAGGTTCAAATATATGATGATGCATGGTTCAGGGGCTGTAACACAGTCAGCCACTCATATGATTGAGAGGATCTGGAGGGAGTTGGTTGAGAGACCAAACATCCTACATGCTGGTCACACACATCAGATTGCAGATGTCATGAAGGGTCAGGGACAGATTGCACTCATATCTGGGACTCTTCAGAGGACAAGTGCATGGCTCCTCTCAAAGGGATACAATGCAAAATTGGGTTGGATAATCCTAAAGGACTTTGATGAAGAGACAATAGATTATGTTAAGAGGACACCGATAGTGAAATAGAGATGAACCTAAAAGATAGGTTAGAGGATTCTGAGTGGGTAGATTCACTCAGTGAGAGGAAGAGGAAGGAACTCATGCTCTGTTCCCTCCTATTGTCTGAGGAAGAACTTGAGTCTAAGTCCTCAATAGCAGCAGGATACAGAGTTGCTAGGAATAGACTCCTACATGAGGTTCTTCCAGAGATGGATCCAGAGTTCTATGAGAAATCACTGACTCAGAGAAAGACTCCAATCTTTGATGTGGAGTCACTCATAGAGGACTGGAGGAAGGTTAAGAATGGTTCCCTAACCATTTAAAAAGATGTTTCCTCTCTACTAAAATGGCTAATTAAAATGATGAGAAAAGAAATAGTGGACAACTTTGATATCAAAGATCATCCATGTAAGGACCTAAGATTAATTTGGCATTCTGTAGCACCACATATCAGATCTGGATATGGAACTGTAACGAGACATATATGCACCAGACTTCATGAACTTGGAGTATTTCTGGTGATATCTGCATACTATGGAATTGAACCAGGTGGAGTTGTATTGATTAATAATGTTCCCTGTGTCCCATGTAAGAGAAAGCCTGGTGAATTTGGAAGGGAATCATACATTGAACACTTTAAGGCTTTTAGAGGAAATGTAGGAATATTGATGAGTGACTTCTGGGCATTTCCATGGTTCCCAGAGATTGGATATTCACTTCTTTATTCCCCAATGGATCATATTAATTACGGTCTACATCCAATTCAGATTGCTAGGAAATATAGAAAAGTAGTTTCACTCCTCCCATTCCAACAGAAGGAACTGATGAGAGTTGGAATTATGTCTCAGGTAATAGAACATGGAGTTGATCCAGTCTTCAAACCAATACCAAAGAAGGAGGCAAGAGAACAAACAAAACTTCCAGATGACAAATTCATAATTGGGATAGTATCAGCAAACTCAGACAAGGAGATGAGGAAGGGATGGGGAGAGATGTTCCATGCTCTTGAGATGGCATTTGAGGAGAGACCAGACTTCAAGAAGGCATGTAGAATCTTCACCCACACTGATCCTGAAGATCCAAGAGGAGTATCACTAAAGGCTCTGGCACACAAACATGGAATAATCAACAATGTTGGATTTGAGGAATCCCACCTTGCAGTGGTTGGAATTCCAGATAATGAGATGTGTCTCCTGTACAACTCATTTGATGTCCTCCTTTGTGGTTCAAAGAGGGAGGGATTTGGTCTCCCAATACTTGAGGGATTTGCATGTGAATTACCTGCAATAGTCCATGACTTCTCAAGTATGACAGACTTAGTTCATAAGAGCGAAAAGAGGGGATGGTTGGCTAGATCCAAAATGCCAATAGATACTCCCATTGCTGGAACATCTGCAATTGTGGATCCCTGGCACCTGAAGGAGAAAATACTGGAAGCATTTGATAGCCCAAGTGAAATTGAGAAGAGGGGAAAAGAGGCTAGGAAGTTCTCACAGACACTCCTCTGGGATGACCTGATTATCAACAAGTGGATTCCACTATTGGACCAGATAGCAAGCGAGCAGAAGAGATTCCTTGAAGGTGGAGATGTAATGAAGGTGGTGTTCTAAATGGTTCTTGTAACCTTGGAGTGTTGGTCAAGACAGAGGAATCAGAATGTTTCAATCCTCCTTTCATCACTCCTAAATCAAACATTCAAGGACTGGGGACTTACCCTTCTTGAAGAGATTGATACACAGTACATCCAGGATCTCAATGTTAGGGGTCTATTGAGACTCCTCAGGAATAAGGGACATTCAGTAACCTTCATGCATCCTAAGAGACTCCTTGGATGTGTTGATTCCTCCCTACATGTCATGAATGAAACCAAGAGTAAGTATGCTGTCAAGTTGGATGATGATCATATCTTTGAGTCAGATGTCCTTGAGAAACTGGTAATGACTCTGGAAGAAAATGATGACATAGGAGCAGTTGGGGGAATGTTACATCCAGTTGATAGGAATCCAGTTAGATTGGATAAAATACCAAGTGACTTCAATAGGTGGACTGGAAAGGAGGGAAAGATCTGGAATGACTATTCAACTCTGAACTTCTCATTTGATGAACAGATAGTTGATGTTGACTTCCTGAGAGCACCCATAATGTATAGGGCTGACCTCCTCCATGAGACTGACTTCCTTGAGAAGTATGGTGGACTTGGATATTCCCACCATGGTTACAGGATAGAATCTGAAATCTCAAATACAATAGAGTCTGAATTTGATAAGAGGACTGTCATCAATACTGGAATTAATATGTGGCATTTCCTCTCCCCAAAAGGTGGATGTAGGATGAGGTCCTATGATTCCCTACCAAACGATGACAAGATCTACTGGGATAGGTGGGGATGGTTCCATAAGAAGAGAGTTAGGGGCAGAAAGAAGAAATGAAAGTAGCAAGACTGGTAGGACCAGGACAGATGGAGATACATGAATTCTCTGATCCAACTCCAGGAAGAGTGAAGGGATTCTGTCTGGTAAGAATGATGAGTGCTGGAATATGTGGATCTGATCTTCACTATTTCAGACATGGAGGACTCGGAACCCATAAGTCGAAGATGCCAATGAATCTTGGTCATGAGGGTTCTGGGATGGTTGTTGAGTCAAACAGTACTAAAATACTCAAGGGAATGAATGTTGCAATACATCCTGGATTACCATGTGGGAGATGTGAATTCTGTAAGAAGGGTCACTACAATCTCTGTCCATATGATCCATATATGGGAGGGTATGATAATAACAGTACTCTGAGGGAATTCTGTGTCCTTCATGAGAGCCAGCTTTTCCCACTTCCCCCAGGAGTCTCCTACAGTAGAGGGATGCTCCTAGAACCAAAAGGGATTGCACTATGGTCTGTACTCAGATCAATGAGGCTAATAGACTCCAATCTCTACGGTAATGTTGGGATAGTTGGTCTTGGACCCATTGGAATCTATGTAGCCCAACTCTGTCAGGGATTTGGTAATAATGTATTTGGTGTTGACATCCTGAAATATAGGGAGAACTATGCACAGGAAATTCTGAATATAGGAATAATGGATGGCTACCAAGAGTATCTACCTGGATGTAATGTAGTCTTTGATTGTGCTGGAACTCAGGATGCCATTGATACCGTCTTTAGGTCCACCAAGAAGGGAGGAACAGTTGTCTTAATTGGAATTCCAGAATCTGACTTCATTACCTACAATCCACACCTCTCAAGAATTAGGGAGCACAATATTCTGAATGTAAGGAGATCAAATGTCTCCCTTGCGGAAACATACAGGGCATGGGAGGGAAGGGGAGAAGAAAAGGTTAGAACCACCAAGTTCAAACTTGAGGACATTCAAAACGCTTTTGAAGTTGCTTCCGAATACAGGGATGGGATAATAAAAGCTGAGGTAGTGATATAGAATGACTGGAACTTGGAATGGGAGGGATCAGACTTCACTTGTGTCCGTTCTTGACATTCTCCAGGAGTTCAATGTTGGATTACTGGATGATCTCCTACAGACCATGATGAGAGTTTTTCTCTACATAGACAAGTCTGAGGACGGAGACATGAGAAGGGAAGTTGTGGAGAATAAGATTTATGATCTTCTCCTAGAGTTTGCAAATAGGAGGTTTGGAGATTGAAGGTTGTAATTATAGGAGGAGCAGCAGGGAGCAAGATCTCCCAAGACATCTTCCTCAAACAGAGGATTCCAATTATGGGATTCATGAACAACTATGTCCCAATGGAATACAAACACCACCTAAAGGCTCAGGACCTTGGAGACTATCACCTGAGGAAAAATAAAAAGATCCTGAAGGATCCAAACATTTCCTACTTCATAGGGACAGGTGACAATCATATGCGGAGGGACATCTTCAATGAACTCCTTGAGATTACTGGGAAGGATCCAATTAATGCAATTGACCCTTCAGCAGTGATCTCACCAACAGCCCAGATAGGATCTGGTAATCTTATAATGCCCCTAGTTGTAATCAATGCATATGCAAGAGTGGAGGATTGTACCATCATCAATACTGGTGCTGTCATAGAGCATGACAATGTAATTGAGAGCTTTGCTCAGATCTCACCAGGAGTACACTTAGGAGGATATGTGAGAGTCAAGGAACTGGCTATGATTGGGATAGGAGCATCAATTGGTCCACATGTCATAGTTGGAGAGGGAGCAGTAGTCTACTTTGGTTCAGCAGTTAGGAAGAATGTAAATCCATACACTGCTGTAGCTGGTGTCCCTGCTGAATTCAAGAAGGAGATCAGGAAAATATGATGAGGGGAGGAAGAAGACCAGATCTTCTCCTTGTTTGGCATGTAAAGACAATTCCACTCATGAAGTATATGGGATTCATTGAGGTAAGGGACTTCAGGAGGGGATACTCAACTGAAATCCCAGTAACAAAGGAATGGCTAGTGAATTTCCTCAAGGCAATGCAACTGGAAGAAATTAGAGGAAAGAAGGAGGACTCCAACATTGGAGACTACACTGGATGGGCAATGTCAGAAGAGGAATTCAAAGAGAAGTGGAGATAATGTCCCGTAGTTCAGATAGACACTGGAGAGTTTCAGATCTGGATATAGCAATCAATAAAATTCTGACAAGTTCCATCAGGGTAGATAAAGAAAAGAGAAGGGAATATTTTGATCTGTCTGGTAAATATGAGGTTGATTTGTTTTCAAAATATCTTAATGGTGATATGACAGTCCTTGACTTTGGAGGAGGGATAGGGAGAGTTGCCAAACATGTTGCTCCCCTAGTCAAGAAGGTCTACGTATCTGACATCTCAGAGGGAATGCTTGAACTTGGAAGGGATGTCTGGTGCAAGGGAATTGATAACATTGAGTGGGTTAGGAATACAAACATTCTTCCATTTGATGATGAAACATTTGACTTTGTATACTCACTCCTCTGTCTCTGGCATCTAATTGTGGAATCAATGGATCTGACACATTGGGTGAATGAATGTGTTAGAGTCCTCAAACCAGAGGGATGGTTCTGGTATGATATGGACTTTGACAGATTCATTGTGGTACCAGGATGCGATCACATTGCCACAATCAGGAAATATGATGATGGATCAGATACAATCTGTAAATTATATAGGAAGAGGTCAAAATGAAACCTGTAAAAATGAATATACCTAAGTTCAAACTTGAATTTCCCTCATGGGAAAGAGAGGCTTATATGGAATTAGTTGAGAAAATTCTCATATCTTCCAAGCCAATATCCAATGGGGACTTTGTTCAAAAATTTGAACAAGAGTTCAAAAAAATGAATGGTTCAAAATATGCAGTGGCTGTTGGATCTGGAACTGATGCACTTGAGGTTGCACTCAGGACAATATTTGTCAAGGGGAAATATGTTCTCTTTCCAACAAACACCATGATTGGAACAGTATTTGCAATTATGAGGGCAGGTGGAATACCATATCCAGTTGATATTGAGAAGAAAGGATTTGGAATTAACTACTATGAATTACAGAAGATACTTGGAAATATCATAGCAGAGGAAAGCCTTGCTGGAGTTGGTGCTGTTATACTGGTCCACATTGGAGGAAGTATATCACCATATGTTCCATTCATTAAATCACTATGTAAGGATTATGAGATTCCAATCATTGAGGATGCTGCTCAGTCACATTTTGCCATAATGAGATCTGACACAAGGGATGAGAATATTGCTGGAAACATAGGAGATATAGGATGCTTCTCATTTTCTGCAACCAAGGTTATGACAACAGGGGAGGGAGGAATGTGTACAACAAACAGGGAAGACTATGATGAGAAGATGAGGATGATTAGGAATTTTGGATCTCCAAAGGGGAAATCCCACATCCACACGATTGAGGGAGGGAATTTCAAGATGACTGAATTTCAGGGAGCACTCGGTATACTAGAACTCATGAGAGTCTTTGACAGAATCAAGAGGAGGACGAACATTTCAGATATGTATCGCATCCTCTTGGATAAGGAGAAGTATAATGTGGTAAATATGGGAGAGGGTTCACATTACAAACAGATAGTACTCATTGAAGAGGTAAGGGACGATCTCTACAAGTGGTGCATGGATAATGGAGTATCAATGACTGGAGAGGTCTATCCAATTCCAATTCACAGACAACCATGCTTCAAGGATTGGTTCCAAGTGCCATATCCAGTCAGTGATATATTCTGTCAAAGTCATATCTGTCCTCCTAACTATCCAGAATTGGAGGATGAGGAAGTTAGATATGTCTGTGATGTCCTCAACTCCTTCTAAGATAGCTACCAGGGATAGCTATCACTCTCCAAGTGTTTAAAAAGATGTATCATTGAAGTGATAAACAGAATGATATCCCTAAATGTATTAGTGTACCAAGATCCTCCCAATATCATTGAGAGATGTCTGGACTCAGTTACTGACATAGTGGATGAGAAGATTATGTACTTTGACATTTCTTGGAAGAAGTCCTACCTAAGGGAACTGAGGGAGAAATATAAGATTGACAAGATTATAACAAAGGATCTTTCAGGCACTGTTGTTGAGGAATGGAGAAATGAGATGATGGACATCTCAAGGGGAGACTGGATTCTGATCCTAGACCCAGATGAATACTTGGATGATGAGTCAAAGGAAATTGTCAGAGAACTTAGGCAGAAGATTGGAATTGTCCCCTACAAGGACAATGTAGTGGGAATAGCCTTTCCCAGGATTAACAATGAAAAGAGATTGGATGGATCAGTTGCCCTCAGAGTTGGATATCCAGACTTCCAAGTTAGGATCTTCAAGAGTAAGTCGAACATCAGATACTCTGGTCTAGTCCATGCACCTCCCCTACAACCAAAGGGGAAGAAGTTCATCCTAGCTAGAGGTCATATCATTCATGATAAAACACATGAGACTCCTACTGAGATTAGGAGAAAGATTGAGCTTTATAATAGGAGAGAAGAGGAATGGAAATCAACCCAGAAGAGAGATTGAATAAGCTCCAGGTAATGACCATCTCCACATGTACTGCAAACTGTGTATTCTGTCCATATGTGGAGTCATGGCATAAGGATAATCCAGGTAAGATGGAACAGAAGTTATACCTCAAGATCCTCAATGACATGGAGGACTTTGAGAAATTCACAACCTTCTGTCCATACCTGATGAATGAACCACTGAGTGATAATAGAATCTATGACTGGATTGGGAAGTTCTATGACAAGTACCCAGATAAGATGGTTGAGTTCTCAATCAATCCATCACTCCTCAATGTCAAAAAGACAGTAGAGAAAATTTATACCACATTTGTTGGAAGACCACATACAATCCTCCTTTCATTTCATGGTATGAATGAGGGATCACTTGAGTACATTATGAACTTAGACTTTAAGAGTTCAGTAGCTGGAACATTGAAGCTCCTGAAGAAGGTTGAGGATGGTCTGAATATCACAATAAGGGGATCTGGGACATCAATAGATGGAGTTGATTGGTACTTCTCTGCTGGACACCTAGCAGGATTCTGGAGACCAGTACTTGAGGAGGCTAAGATAGAACCAGAGTCAATCAGACTTGACTTCTTTAGATTTCATGACAGAGCAGGGAACCTCAGAAGGGATGATAGGAATGCCAAGAGTATCTCAAGATTTGGAAAGGTTAGGGACCTCAAACCAGAGGATAACTTCTACTGCATAAGATTTGACCAAGTACTACATGTCCTTTGGAATGGGGATCTGGCTGCATGTTGTATGGACTACAGACATGAAATTGATCTTGGTAATCTGAGTAACCAAACCATCAAGGAATACTATACCTCAGAGAAATTCCTTAAGTTCATAGGTACAGCTACAGGAGTCATAAATTCCCCAGACTCATTCATTTGTAAAAGGTGCATTTCCCCTGGAGGCTGACTATGCCAACCCTAAGAGAGGCAATGTTGAAAATCCAGGAACTGAAGGAAATCTTTGGATGGGGTTCAGATCCTGGAACTAAGATCTTCTATGGAATGATAGAGATGGCTGAAGCTGGAGATGTCTGGAAACACAGGGGAGATCCTGAGTACATTGCAGAACAAACATGGTGGTTGAAAAAGTATGCACCCCTTGTTATGGGGAGCAGACCTGCATCTTCATTTGTGGAGGAATGGCANNAATGGCATCCCTCAACATAGATGTAGATCCAGATGAAGAATTCCTCAAGAAGTGGAATGAGAATAAGAGGAGAGGGAGGAAATATCTGGATGACAAAAGACTTTGAGGATTCAGCAAAGGCACACTGGATCTACACTGGAGGGATAGTAGAACTCTCCCTCCCAGATGTGGTACCAAAGAAAAAAGCACTTGAGATTATGGCTTACCTTTACATTAAAGGAATGGTCCATGGGTATAAACATGGAAAGGAAGACAGATGAAGTACCTTATGGATAGAGCTATCTACATGAGGAACTACCTCAGACATCACTTTCCAACTAAGATAGTTGAAATAGTTGGGTATGAGGGAAATGTATCAATCAAAGTCCACGTAGGAGGATATTCCCAGATGTACATTATGATTCCAATTGAGGAAATGATTTGGGTTGGAATACACCCAAGCTACTATGAGGAGGCAATGTTGAGGGATGTGAGAGAGGAGATTCAGAAGTATGTGAAACAGGAAGAGGAATTTGAAAGGGATTTTAAGGCAGGGAAGTTTCCCTGAGTTGATTCCAATGTACTTCAGAATATCACAGATGGTAAAGGGTCTCAATAAAATAAAAAATGACCTTTCAATAAATGGAGTTGGCAGTTCTGATGGGGAAGTAAGGGGAAGACCTGGAATTATATTCTCATATCAAGATCAGCAACTCTTCATGTCATTCATTGAATACTTAAAATTCAGAGAAAGAGATCCAGCATTCGGTTCATGGAAAGTAGTTGACTTGATAGAACGGAAATTCAAAATCCATGATCTAACTGTGAAGGTGGGGTTTTAAATACTTTTAAAAAGATGCTACCACAAGGAGAGTGTGCGGTTAGTATGAATTGGAAAAATAAAAGGGTATTGATTACTGGGGGAGCAGGTTTCATAGGAGGTGAGATGGTAAAGGATCTCATTGACCTGAACACCACTGTTGATATCCTTGATAATTTTTCAGTTGGGAAGCATGAGTCAGTTCCAGAGGGAGTTGAGTGTCTCTGGGAAGGAGATGTGGATATTAAAACTCTCAGGAGCATTCCTCCATGGATCACCAAAGAATATGACTATGTGTTTCATTTTGGAGCACCATGTACTATTCTCCTCTTTGGGAAGGATCCAACTTCCCTATTCAACAATGCTCTGAAGGGAGCGTACTGGATTAGAGAATATTGTAAGGAACATGATATCCCACTAATCTACGCATCATCAGCAACCTACTATGGGAAATATTCTACCATATACTGGAATGATGATATGAAGAAGAGATTCAAATATCAGGAAGATATGCCAATGACACCAGCTAATATCTATGGTCTGACTAAATGTACTGAGGAAAATTTAGATTCAATCTATCAGGGAGTTTCCTCTCTTGGTCTGAGAATATTCCCCTCCTATGGGGAGAGGGAATGGTTGAAGGGAGATGTGGCAAGTACAGTCTATAAGTTTGTAGTAGCAATGTCAAAGAGAGAGGAACCAGAACTATGGGGAGATGGGTGCCAGATGAGGGACTTCATCTATATTGATGACTTAATATATTGCATCAGGACACTTGTTGAGAGAGGAGCTACTGGTCATTATAACATTGGCACTGGAGAGGAGTACACATACAATGATGTTATCCACATTATTAATGACATCATGGGCACAGACATAATCCCCAAATACGTTCCAAATCCATACCCTGAGAACTATGTCTACAGATTGAGGGCTGATCCAAAGAAGCTAATGGATAAGATAGGAGACATTGAGTTCTCACCCCTTGAGTGGGGAATAGAAGACATGATTGAGAACATGTTGTAGTATGGAAGTTGGAAGATGGAAGAACTACCAAGTCAGATGGACTTTATCAAGGGGGATTGGAAATATTTTTTGGTATTGGATGCTGTGAGATATGATTACTTTGAGATGTATAACCCATTCAAGGGAGAGGTAAAGAAGGTATATGGAATAGCATCCCACACTGATAGATTCTATAAAGATCTCCCTGAACTAAAAGATGTGACACTTATTTCATCAACCCCATATGTAAAGAGAGAGAAGTTCCTCAAAACATTAGATGTTTGGAATTATGGATGGAGTGAGAGACTTGGAGTACATCCAGATATCCTATTTAAGGAAACAGTAAAAGAAATAGAGAGGAATCCAAATGCCAGGATAATGGTTCACATTCTCCAACCACACTTCCCATTTATAGGATATCCAAGTCTGGCTTGGGGAAAGACTGGATCTAAGGAGATGAAAATATTTGGACCAGTGACCCAACTTGGACAGGTTGGGGATAAATACTACATAGCCTGTTATGTGGCAAACTTGGCATTGGGATTCCAGTTTGTAGCAAGGATCCTTCCCTACTTGGATGGTAAGATCATTGTTACAACAGATCATGGTACAGCATTTGGAGAGATGATAGAGGGAAAGAGACAGGTGGGACATAATCCAGTGTGGAAAATTCCATTGATTAGACATATCCCATTATTGATTATAAATAGAAAGGATAGGATTGACCTGAGTGTAATAAATGAAAATATCAAAACTTATCATGAATGGGGAATTCCATTCTATGTTCCATTTGATGAAGTCCTTATGAGGGAGATGAAAAAGGATGAGCGAAATTAGTACAATAGACTATCCAGGATATGTGGCTTATATGGTATTCACAGAGGGATGTAACCTCAAGTGTACCTATTGTCAGAATCCTGAACTCCTAACATTTAGGAAGATGGGATTTGGGAAGATGCTCTTTGAGATTAGGATGAATGAACTAATTGATGCTGTAGTAGTCACTGGGGGAGAACCAACACTACAGGAAAATCTTCCGAAGTTCCTCAGATTAATTAGGAGGATGGGACATAAGGTAAAGCTGGATACCAATGGGTTAGGTCAACACTTCTATGACTGTGCTAAAGAGGCTGACTATATTGCCATGGACATCAAGACAGAACCAAGTGGATATAGGTTCCTGAGGGGACTGGGACTTACAGATGAGAAGATTAACTCCCTGATTGAAAGAACTAAATGGGTAATAGATAACAAAGAGGAATATGAGTTCAGACTCACTTGTGTTTATCCATACATTACAAACAGAGCCATTCCAAATATTGGAGCACTTCTTCAGGATGCAAAGTTAGTCTATCTCCAGGAAGCAAGAGATGCAGAGAGGGCTATTCCACCTGAGACAATTGAGAAGTTAAAGGAGAGACTCTCCAAGTTCATAAGGGGAAAAGTAGAGGTGAGATTGCTTTGAGCGACTTTATATTCCCAAAGGGACCAAAAAAGAAAATATCGGCGTTTATTAGAGTGCTCAATGAGGAGAAGTTCCTAGAGGCATCTGTCCTCTCGATAATTGACTTTGTTGATGAAATACTTCTCATTGATTCAAATAGTACAGATAAAACACCAGATATAATTAAGAAGTTAGAAGATGAATATCCAAAGAAAGTAGTTCCTCTTAATTACCCATTCAGAGCATGTAAGGTTGGAAGAGAACACTTTGATCTATTCATCATGGAACCAGACTCTGAGAGACTCCTATCAAATTTCTACAATTGGTGTCTGAGTAAATGTTCAATGCCATATGCAATGAAGTGGGATGGAGATATGATAGCCCTTGATGGACTTGGTGAATCTATCAATTTCTTTAGGAGTTCTGATCATCATGTTGTCTCACTCTTTGGATATAACATCCATCCTGATATGGAGCACCTTATTAAAATTCAGAAGGGAACCAAAATAACAGTCCCAGTCGTAGGAGGGATTCCATTCTCATTTGCCAATTACATAGCTCCACTAACATCTCCAGAGAAGAGGATTTTCATAAGGAAATTGTATATGTATGTCCCAAGGTACTGGTGGTGTGAGGATCTATTCTCCCCATTTGAATTCTTGATGGAGAAGCAAGTTCTTGAGATTGGAATTCCAACATACATTCACATGAAATATTGTAAGACTGGTACTAACTTTGGAAGTGATCTCATTCACCTAACAAATGATATAATTACAGGAGATAAGGTACAGCCATATGTAAAGGAAAAAATTAAAGAGTTGGGTCTCAAATGAAAGTGGGGATAGTAACAACCACAATAGGGATTCCATATGACTTCCCCCCAATCTACGTCAATGCAAAGGAAAATGAACATGACATTCACATGTATGTCGTTGGAGATAAGAAGACCCCAATCTCAAAGGTTAGAAAGTATCTTAGAAAATACATACCAACTGAAGACTTTACCGTACTTTCAATCAGAAACCAGATGGGTTTTCTCAATAGACAATACGGAGTACGTAACTCACGTAATTACAGGGAGGTCTTCCAAGAGAATAACTATCAGCGAAGAATTATTGGTTTCCTCATTGCTACCCAGGAGGGAGCAGAGACAATCATCTCAGTTGATGATGATAACTTCCCAAGGGAGAGGGAGGACTTTGTGGGAAAACATCTGGAAGCCATTGGAGAACATGAATCCATTATGACTATAATTCCAAATACATCATACGTTAATCTCTTGGACTTCTTAGTTAAAGAGAAATCACATCCACTCAAGGCATACGTTAGGGGATTCCCAATCCATCTGAGAGGAGAAATAGGATATGCATTTGGAAAGAGGAGTGGTAATGTTGCTGTCAATGTTGGACTCTGGGAGAAATCTCCAGATGTGGATGCAATTACAAGGATGTCAAATCCAGACATCATGGTTAAGTACAACTCACATATGTATCCAATGGTAGTTGATAGGGGATTCTACACATCCATGTGTACACAGAATCTTTCTTTCAATACTAAGTACCTAGTCACTCAGTATGAATTTCCAATGAATGTTGAGATGGAGGGAATGAGACTTGGAAGGTATGATGACATCTGGGGAGGATATGTCTGTAAGAAAATACTGGACACAATAAATATGGATATGTCATTTGGTTCACCACAGGCAATTCATGACAGACATCCACATGATTATACCAAAGATCTCCTCAATGAGTTCTGGGGAATATATGCCAATCAATACTTCTATACTGCCATTCAAAATATGAAACTGGTCTCAAAGGATCAGTTCTCAGCATTCACTGAGATTATAGTCAGGCTCAGGAGCACACTCAGGTTCATCAATCCAGGACTGGAGAAGTACTTCAGGAACATCTATCCAAAGATGCATATGTGGTTCAAGATGACAGAGGCTCTGAGATGAAATGTAAGAAATGTAAAAGTAAGAATGTCCATATAACTCCAGACGGTCTCAGGATATGTAGGAAGTGTAACTATATCTGGAGGAAGAAAAAATAAGACTTTTATCTCTGAAACTAAAGAGGAGTATGTGATATCCATGCCATATAGGAAGAATTCTGAAATACCTCAGAGGATTCAGAATGTTCTCCCAGATAGAGCACAGACTGTTTGGAGGAAGGCATTCAATAATGCCCATGCAAGATTTAAGAAGGATCCAGGTACCATCAAGGGTCCAGACAAAGATCCAGAAAGAGCAGCAATAAAGGTAGCCTGGTTTGCTGTCAAACAGGCTGGATGGTCAAAGGGAGAAGGAGAGAAATGGGTAAAGTCTCTAAAAGATTCACTCCTTGAACTCTCTGGAGATCTTCTAATAGAAGCCTTCTTAAGATCAGAGTATCCCGAATAGGAGACTATCAATGGGAGTATATATGATACCTCTAAAGACCCCTCTAGTCACATATGATAGAGGTGGTCTAAAAATTACAAGACTCTATGAATGTGATGCTAAAGGAAGACTGGAGCATGAACTCCTCAGTCAAAGGGTATATGATTTTTTCAAACTCAAGAATGGAAGAACATATGTTTCCATTGGAGCATCCATAGGTATCTGGGCTTGTGACATTTCAAGTAGGGTCTCAGATAGTACAATTTATGCAATCGAACCACACCCAGATACATTTCAAAATCTCCTCTTCAATATAGAGAATAACAAACATTCCAATAAGATAATTCCCCTAATGATGGCTATGTCTGAAACAGATGGAGAGATGGCAATTCAATTTGGTGCTACGCAACATAATGCAACATTTTTTGCTCATGCACATAATGGAATGACCAGAACAGTGACATGGGATTCATTCATTAGGGAGAATAACATAGAGGATGTTTATCTCATCAAGATAGATACTGAGGGAGCAGAGGAAGGAATCTTCAGAGGAATGAGTATCTGCCTTCCAGAATGTATTGTATTCGCTGCCTATCATGTAAGGAATTACAAGACAGCACCAGCATCTATCTTATGTGGAATACTGAAGGGATTAGGATATTACTTTCCTAAAGAAATAGGAGATGTAGGTTTTGCTATTAGGAATGACAAGAAGGTTGAGGATGTAGTAGATGGATACTGAAGAATTATTGTGTCCTAAGCATGGGATCAAACTCAAGAGGAATCTAAGGAAAGGTCCAACATTCTATTGGTGTGATGAGTGTCAACGCAATTGGATCTATAGATTTGGAGAACTTGTATGGGACGTAATAGGTCCATATCACTAGGGGGTTAAAGATATTTATTACAGGATGTATTACCTACATGATATCATGATCTCTCCTGAATTCCTAAAGAGAATGATCAGAAGGTGCAACAAATGTCACCTAGCTGAATATAGAAAGAAGGCTGTACCAGGAGAAGGTCCTATTCCATGCGACTACATGTTTGTAGGAGAGGCTCCAGGGAAGGATGAGGATGAAACTGGAAGACCATTTGTAGGAAGGAGTGGAAGATTACTAGGAGATGTCCTTGAGACAGTTGGAGTTAAAAGGGAGGATGTCTACATCACCAATCTCCTCAAGTGTAGACCTCCAAGGAATAGAAAACCATTATGGTATGAGATAGGAGCTTGTGACCATTATTTATTTCAAGAAATAGCGCATGTTAAACCAAAAATAGTAATTCCTCTTGGTGCCTCTGCTACTAGGTTCTTTGAGGGTCCATGTGCAATCAGTAGGATGAAGACATTGAGATTTCCTCATAAAAGAGGAGGGATAACATTCACTGTGATACCAATGTATCATCCATCTTACATCCTAAGAAACAAGAAGGACTTGTATGATGAATATATGGAAGATATGAAAGGAATTTTTAAATAGGCTGTTAATACCTACTTTCTCAGATATAAATGTCAACTGAAGAGGATTCTCTCAAACCAGAAGATGTAAGAGCTATCATTGAAAAGATAATCCATCCAGGTGAAAGAAAGAAGCTCAAAATACCTAAGGATTTCCCTAAACTCCTACTAAAGAACCTATCCAGAGAGGAACTGGTAGATTTCATATCCAAACTATCTCCACTCCTTCTGGAGTACTACCATGCTCTTGCACATGATGGATTTGAAACTCTTGGAGATGAATATTGTAAGTTTCACTTTGTTGTAGCATCTGAGATGATTAGTAGGGGATATCCCCATATAATTAGAACTTCATGTGACTCACTGGTTGAATTAATCAAGAACTGGAGGAAGTACAGTCCAAAGGACATTCAGGATGATGTCCTCAGGGATGACTGGAGAATTGTCAATGCATGGATGTCAACTCTTGAGAAAGGAAAGAAGTTTGAGACAGACCAATTCAAGGGAATGACTCTGGAACAACAGAAGAATGTAGTGAAGGGACTTGCTGAGAAAATTAGAAATGAAATGAAGAGGAGGGGATGGGAACCTAAGGAACTAGCCTGGAAGCCTCCTAAGGGATTCAGAGTGGATGACATAGATCCTAACTATTTGGAAGATCTCTCAGATGAGGAAGTCACTGACATCTATCAATGGATTCACAGACTTTACAAGAGTTGGGGAAGGATAACTGAGGAGTTGGAGAATGCAAACATCTTTGTTGGTATAGATCTCCTCAAGAGGGGAATATACACAAAGGTCAAGATAGATGACCCACTAACTGATGCAACTGACTTAGAGATACAAGAATATCCAACAGCAAAGGGACTGGCAGAACCAGAGGGAGAGTTCATAACATTTGATGACTTCAAGAATGCCCTAAGAGCAGTACCAGCAATCAGAGTTCAGGGACAGCCATGGGCAGGATATGTTGGAGGAAGGTTGGTAAATGAGGGAAAGATCCCTAAGGATCATGACATTGATATTGTTGTCAGACAGAAGCCAGATCCAAGGACAATAGCTTCAATCAAGAGGGCACTCCCACATTGGCTTGCTAGGAGGATTCACGTAGTCTTTGATCCACATGGACCAGAGGTTGGATACTCAGTCCCAATCTGGAACTATGGATACTTCCTCACTAATGAGGAGGAGATGGCAAGGGGATTTGGACCGTTCAGGGTTCGTGAACTAAGTGTTCTCAAACCAGGAACAAGATTCAGACCACTCAAACAGAAGAGTGGTTGGGAGAAGTTTGAGTTCTGGCAATTTGAGGATCTCTGGAAGAACTGGGCAAGTAAGCATATCTCAGATGGAATCTATTGCTCCAAGAAGTATGATGGGAGATCATTCATAATCTGGGTCCTCCAAGATGGGGAAGTCAGGATCATTACAGAGGACCAGATGAGGGACAGATCTGCTGACCTTCCAAATGTGGTAGAGGAACTAAGGAAGAAATACAAAGGACATATTGTGGCATTCCATGCAGAGGCAGTAGGCTACGACACAGGTGGGAAGACAGTTAAGAGTGCTGACATGAAGGAAGATCACAGTGAAGAAATTCCAAGAGAGGATACAGCCTGGTTGACAGTTGCTAAGAAGATAACTCCAGAACAGGAGAACTCTATAGTCTTCCATGTCCATGATATGGTCTACTATGATGAGGACCTATCACAGAAGCCATATGGTGAGAGGGTTGACAAGGTAGTTTCCCTAGTAAGGGGAATGAGATTCCTCAACTGGGCAGAGAGCAGAGTTGTGAAAACACTTGGAGCATTCAAGTCTGCTGTTAGGGAACTTAGTAAATTGAAGGGATCAGAAGGAGTATTCTTCAGGTCTGCTAAGGCAACATATCCAATCAAGACCTCTGGGGAGAATAGGTCTCCACTCCTAGCTAAGATTAAGAATATGAAGTCTGTTGATGTCATGGTCTGGAATAGAATCCAGAAGAAGGGGCAGGAGGGACAGTGGGTATATGAGACAGTCTACCAAATCCCATGTAATAGGAAGGGAGAATTCAAACAAACATACGACTACCAGGGGAAGTGCTTTGCATATCTTGGGAAGACATTTGGTACCAATGTGAAGTGCGAGAGAGGGAATATCATAGAAGTCCTAGTTGGAAGAATTAGGAAATATGAGACAAAGACTAAGGATAAAATCTATTATACATGGATGTTTCCAAAGTTCAAGGAGAAGAGGGAGGAGAAGACAGTCCCAGACAATCTTGGTACAATTGAGAAAATAGCAAAGGTTGGACCAGGAGTTACAAAATTACACGAACTCTCATATTCAGTCAGACTCAGATTGTGTCCCTACTATACCAACCTAGATATCTGTAGACTCAGGGCAATATTTGGAAGACCAAGATATGATGAACTCTCAGCAATCAAATTTGAACATCTGAAGTTCCCAGTGATATGTCCCCTTGCAAGTCTCTACAGATGTAGGTACTTGAAGAAATACTACTATGGAGAAGCTGAATTTGATCCAAAGGATTTTGTATTAGAAGATGATAATGAGGATGATGAGTATGAAGATTCCAGTTGAGATGGTGGATGAACTTAATCCCCTCATTCCTCCTGATGCCATTGAGTTACTTCAAGGTAGATACCTTGAGTATCCATCTGGTAATAAGGAGACAGAGGGAGTCATAGAGGTCCACTGCATTGGTAATGCATGTCACTTTGACTTCAGAGTTGGAGTTAATGACCACCTAATTGGAATGGCAATAGTGGGATTTTCAAAAGATGAGAATCCAAATATTGGGTCATTTGAGATCAATAAAGGATACAGAGCAGAGACAAAGGCTTCACAGCCCAAGGGATGGCTCTTTAAGGGAAGGAAGATAGGAGAGAAGTTTGAGTTCAAACCAGGGGAGGTTGGTGCTGGTGTTGATGCTCCTGGTACAATGGAAGTTGTTGACAGGATGAAGGTTAAATTCGGTACATTGAAACCATATTTCTTAGAGTACTTCATCAAGTCTGAGAAAAGATTCAAGGAATGGACCAGAATCATCTTCACAGCCATCAGAGCTAGAAGACTGGAACCAGAGAAGAAGGAACCAACTGGGAAGGTGGAGAGAATGTGGAGATTCATGATTCCCAAGACTCAGACTCCATATGCCATCTCAAGGGGAATCACGAAGGGATGGAAGCCTCCTAAAGGAATAGTTCCATTCCCAGAGGACTTTGTTAAAAATGAATACCCTGAGAAGTATGAGAAGTGGAAGAAGTACATGGCAGGAGAACTATCTGAGGAACTGAAGAAGTCAATCAGATATGCATTTGTCTCTGTCTCATGGATGGGTCCAAGGGCTAAGACAGGGAGACAACTTCCCCAATACAGGTTCTACCTACTCCTGGAGGACAAGAAGGGATCCTTGAGAGTATTCCTTGTCGATGGAAATATGATGAGGGATGACTACCTCTCAGCCTTCGAGTATGATAGAGTGGGAAGTTCCTGGTTGGACAGGGAGGGAATGATATCTCCAGATACTCCTTTCAATCCCAATAAGGAACTGGCTGCAAAGTACTCTCCCCTGTCAAAGGGAAAGGTAACATATGGATTTGACCATACTGCTGGTAAGCCTGATGTGATATCAATTAGGGCAAGTGGGATTAGGGGAAGTTGGGTACTGTCACAGACAGAGAGAGGATCAGACCACTGGACTTTGAGGAAAATTAGTAAGGAAGAGAAGAGTATGGAACAGTTTGTACTCCACAAGCACTGTCTGGAATCTGGATGTCACTGGGACATCAGATTTAAGAGTGGATGGGAAATAAACATTTATGAGGATCCCCTCCAGAAAGAACCAAGTTCCAGAGCCATCAGAAAGGGATGTCCTGGGATTGAGAAATGGTGGTTTACAGAGGGTAAGAGGAAAATCCCAGTTGGAGGGGTGATGACAGATGTGGAGTACATTGATCATGGTTCAGTGAATGTCCTGAACAATACTGCCTCATTCTCCTCATTCATCTTCCATGGTAAGAAACTGAAGGGATACTTCATCCTGAAGAAGAGTGGAGCAACATGGATATTCCAGAGATCCGCAATGCCAGGAGAAAAGAAACTGTCTGGTCTTGAACCATTGGAAGTTCCTAAGGTAGTTGACATAGCAGGAAGGGAGACATTTACCGTCTACTTCTATGACATCAAGAAGTTCTCAAGATGTGAGACAGAGGAGAAATCCAAGAAGTACTTTGACTTCAATATCCCAGAAGGAATCAGGATAGGAGTCTGTCTCTATCCTGTCTCTGGGGAAATACCTGATGCCAGAATTGGATACATAATTGCTGAGAGGAAGAAGTGGAATCTGACTGAAATTACTGACTTCTTCAATAGGCATAAGTTGAGGACATGGAAGGGAAAGCAGATTAGGGAGAAAAAGGAGGAACTTGCAGAGGGAATACCTGCTGAACAGGATGATGAACTAATAGTCTCATGGTTTGAGATATCAAATGTGGATGTGACTGGGAGGACTATATCTGGAAGCCTACTGACTCCAGAAGGAAAGAGAGAGGCAACATTCGGAGTGATGTCGGATCCAATGCTAATTAAGATTCTTCCATTGTACCAGAGAGGAAAGAGGACCCTCCTTGTAAGGGTGTGGAAGGGATTTATAATAGACTTAGTAGACTACTTAGGCAGTGATGAGGATGGATAGGGATCTCCCTCCTGAGCCAATTAGCCTTGATAGATTACTCCAGTGGATAAGAGATGACCTTAGGGGAATTATGGGTAAGTTCAACAAGATGGAACTCTCATGGAGTCCAGATGGGAACCTTGATACCCTTAAATTCTATGAAAAGGGAAATCTCCTTGTCACAATGACATTCACCTGGGATGCAGGAGGAAACCTTACAAGTATAGAGAGAGCATAATCTTTTAGGTGAAAAACTTGGGATTCCAGTGTCATAAGTGTGGGCACTGTTGCAGGAACATAGCAATCAACATCTCTGAGTCAGACATTATGAGATGGCTCAGGGAGAAGAGATGGGATATCCTTGACAAGGTAGCTTACATTGACCACTACAAGATGGGGAATGGTTTCTACATTGAGGAATCAGCCAAGAAACCTAAACAACCATGTCCATTCCTTGAGAACAATCTATGTTCAATCTATAAGACAAGACCCAAAGCATGTGTAGACTTCCCAAGGGGACATACTATTTGGTTGGAGTGTCCAGCGTGGACAGAAATTGGACATCCAATCTTCAAAGATAAGAAAGTAATGGAAGATCAAAAGGGTGACTTTAGACTTGCAGAGGAAAATAAGTTCCTCTTACTACATCTCCTTCACCTAGCAAGATTAAGAAAGGAAGGACAGATTCAGGCATTCCTAGATGGGGATCCATTTGAGACACTTTGGATAACTGACTTTGATGAGACAGAGGTTGCCTGGACAGAGTATGGAGATCTTCCATATCTTCAGGATTCAGATTCTGATTACATTGAATCAGCAACCAAGAAGGCAGCAGAGGGAGTCTGGGACTTTGCCAATACAACACACTCTGGAGACACACTTGAGGCTGTTACCCTCTATCTTGAGGGACAAGGAAATGGAACTGATGCCCAGGATGTTTACATCCATGATGGAGTAGATTGGAGTCCATCACCCTATGGAGCAGTATTTGGAACAAGTATGGGATATATCCAGATAGATCTCTCTGGATTTCTGGATACTTGGGGTAAGATTGATGCAGCAAGGATGAGGATTGTGCATGAGAATGCTGGAAACTCCTGTACAATTAGGAGAGGATATCTATATGTCCAATACTCCGCAGAGTATGCTCACATTGCCTTGGAGAGGGATCTTAGACATGATCTTCATATAAATGTCTGGAACCAGACAGCATTACTAGCCTCACTATTTACATTGATGGGGAAGACAATACCATTCCTCTATTCCATCCTGATGGGAGTGTGGGATTATCTATCATTCAATTGGAACCTGAGAGAGAGTATTGGAAGGATGCTGTCCTACATTTACACAGTGATTGCAATAGGAATAGTTGAGAGAACATTGGCTATTCTTTACTTAAGTAAGCAAAAATTATGGGATCACATCCCAGTACTTTACAGCAATCTTACAAAGACATGGAGGGAATCAACCCTCATTCATGGTCTGAATTCCATCATCTCTAGATCTCTGAATTTGGTTCATTCACTATTTAGTAAGATATGGGATTCCATTTCCATACCGTATTCCAAGTTCAATACTATCTTCAAATCATTTGGACTCCTGTACTCTGAATTTATTTCCATGTGGGAAACAATATCCTTCAAGTGGGATCTCTTTGCTCTAGTTAGTAAAGTAGTAGAATTAGTTTACCATATTGGAGCATATATTGGAAGGAACATTAAGCTCGTATACGACATATTAGCAGTTGGTTTGATTTATCACTCACTTAAAATGGTCTATTCCTCCTCTACCTACCTTGGAAAGTATTTCTCAATAAGATGGGACCTATTCCTCAGAGCACTCAGGGAATTCAACTTTAGGTATTCTCTTTCATCCATTGTCTCAAAGATATTGGTGTCTATCCATGGAATTGGTGGTATCATATCAAAGCTCCTCATATCACAGTATAATATCCTAGTTAGTACCTGGAGACATTTCTCTGTTAAGTGGAATGACTTTAATCTGACTGGGAGGATTCTCTCAACAGTCCACTCCATTGGAGCATTTGTCTCCAATGTCATCCAAATTGGATACTCAATAAGAAATGTAATTGGAAGGGGGATTGGGATAGTATGGTCACTTCTTAGGGGAGTGTGGAAGATTGTTCCACTAACTTATAGCTTATTCAAAAATGTATATGGGGGAATTGAACTAACGTATGATCTATTCAACTCAGTATGGAGGACAATAAAACTTTCTTGGATCCTCATCTCAAGGGTGTTTAAGGCTCTGGTATTCACATACCTCATGGGAGGACTAATGACAATAGGGAAGGTGTTCCCATTTGTGTACAGTGTTGTTATTAGGATTTGGAAAGAGAGATCAATCTCATTCACATATTCCATCTTCAATACTGTAACCAAGACTCTGATGTTCTCGTACCCAATCAAGAATCTGATAGAGAGGTTACTTACAATATCATACACTCACTCTGGGTACATCTACATCATGATTCCAAAGTTGATCCTAGCAATCACAAGGGAATTGGGAATACCAATCTCATGGAAGTGGGTGAATACTGGAATCAGGATAAAACCAGAATAATTAAATAATCCCCATGTTCATTAACTCTGGGATAGGGATTGGGAATAACGGTTGACGACTTACTCTTTAAGTACACTGGTGAAGCAGGTACTGCTAATCCTGAGACCTCTCTAGGTGGAACTTGTGGAGTAAACACAATTCCTTCTGGTCTGGATAACAACATCTTTGATGACGTAACTGGAGATGAATCCTCTCTGGGAGCACAGCACTACAGGGCTATTGGAATCCATAATACTTTAGGTACTCACATCTGGATGAATGTCAAGATGTGGACAACTGGGTACCTTAGGTCTGGATCCAATTATGACATAATCTACTTTGGAAAGGAACAGCCAGCAGGTGCTGGTGGAGATCCTGATGGAACCATTCAGATTGTTTCCGCTGAGACAGTAGAGCCTTCTGGTGTCTCATGGATAGAGGAGGGTGCTCCTTCTAACACAATAGACATGGACGGAAAGGATTGGGTTGGATCCATAGGTGCTGATGACTGGGCAGGTATCTGGTTACAGAGATCAGTTCCTGCTGGTGCTGCTGCGTACTCTGACAGATCTTGTACTCTTAGGGTTGAGGGTGAGACCTCTGCTTCTCCGTACATCTATGGAGTTGCTCTTGAGTTCAGAATAACTTGGACTCCTGAGAAGTTCAATGTGGAGAAGACCTTTGAGGATACATGGATCAAAGCCAGAACTGAGTAAGAGTAAGTTGGAATAGGTATGGGACTATACCAAAAGCTCCTATCATTTCTAGAGGGTAAGTTGGGACCAGGATCCTTTGCATATGCAATTATGAAACCATGTCATAGATGTGTGTATGGAAAGAGGAGGGAACCAATTATCATCCTATCTAGTAGGGAAAGGGAACTTGGATTGGTAAAGATAGTTGTCAATTTGAGGGAGAAAACCTATGCTAGGAGGGGAGGATGTCTTGGATTTAAAGTATGTGGACTTTGTATAGAAAAGATAGAAAATCCAGATCTCAAGATATATGATAAGTTGGAAATCCCAATTCCCTGTGTATGGTATAAAATATAGATAGCTATCCCCAGTAGTCATCTAACCAGATTGGTCAATAACCCTCCAGTTAAACATCTTCTGTTCTTCATCAAATCCAGCTTTGACAAATCTTACTTTGGCATTGTAAAGATCTCCAGTCACATCAAATGCACCAGGGGTAACTAAGTATTTTACTATGGTATCTCCAGCTACAACCTCAACATCACATGAACCTCCATCAATGATAGTATTAGATCCCCTCCAGAGATATAGAGAGGCAGTACACCCAGTGTAATCCTCTCCCTTGAACACAAGTGAATATGTCATCCCATAGTTCCCTTTTGCTATCTGAATCTCTACCATTCTACTCCTCCATTCTGAATACCTTCCTAAAAGCCTTAAGAATCTTTTCCTTTGAGAAAGTACTAATCTTGTGGACTTTATCCCAAATAGGGATACTATATATTCTGAGGAATAATTCAATTTTAACTACCTTGTCCCATGTCTCCATGATGTACTCTATAATTTCAGGGACCTTGACTCTATAGGAGAGGGAGAGGAATATCCAGATTCTTCCAGCATGGCTGTAGAGAATCTTTAGAACTCTGTGAACTGGAATAAGCAGGGAATGCACTATAGTATTAACTATCCAGACGTTTATGAAATTGGATGTTGAGATTGTCAGAGTCTTCCACATTCTTCCTGAGGACGTATAGACCAATGTTAGGATCCTAAATACTGCTCCCTTAACTGTATGGATTAGAGTCATGAATGCTCTAACAAATTCCATCTTTGAGTAGACGAGTACCATCCACCTTGCAAATGGTTCATAGATCTTATGGACAAATGAGAGCAACTTTATTATTGGACCAAAATTGGACCAGAGTGTTCGCAGGTCTTTATATACATTCGCTATTAGCGAATAGGCAGTTACTATCAATCTGGAGACTGATATCCTGACTGTATAGAGGACCTTGAAGAATTTCCTAACAAAGACCATTAGAGAATACCTGACATTCAGATTCCTCCAGACATTGATGAATGTGGAATAAACATGGGAGATGGTCCTTGATATATTTATGAAATTGGAGTAGGAGATCTTTATGTATCGAACAATTATTCCACCTATGCCATAGAGGAGTGATATTGCTTTAGAAATATTGATTAGGACTGACCATTCAGAAACTAAGTCCCTACAGATGTTAATCCAATTCCTATAGACCAGCACAGTATCTTTCCAATACCTTGAATATAATTTATAAACTGATTTAAGAACATCACCAATCCTTGAGTAGAGTTTGTAGACAGGAACAAGATTCCTCCATGTTGATATGAAGTTCGAGAATCTAATTGGAAGATCCTTCAGGGAGAATATCCATGTCTTGTAGACCAAAACAAATGTGGTAAATGTTGGACCTATAATTCCATATATGAAGGAGAGTAGCCTGTAGACTGATATCATGACAGAGTATGGAACTGAAACTATTCTTCCAACATTTATTCTCAAAGTCCATACAACTGAGAGAAGTGCTGAGAGTCTTGCTCCAATTCCATAGAGGATCCCAAGTATTCTCAAAGCCAGATTCTTGAGAATATATGGGAATGAGACTTCCCTCATGACATATTTCCTCAGGGACCATATGACTGAGAGATGTCTTACTATCCATGCTCCCATCCCATACAAAATACTCAAAGTCCTAAGGGCAAGATTCTTGATGGAGTAGTTGAATGGAAAGTACTCCCAGAGAACCTTAAGGGATGTATAAAGTAGGACCACTACCTTTGCAACAGGAATTATTGTAAATACTTCATAGAGGAATGAGAGGACTCTCCAGATTGAATTGAATAGGCTGTACCTGAATGAGATCAGTTTTCCCATTATGTTGTTGATTGTATAGAGTATAGAGAGGGACTTGGGACTCTTGATAATTATATCAAATATGTAAAGGAGTAGCCTTCCAATGTAATTATATATTTTATATTTTGATGTTAAGAGAACTGTAATTAAACTCTTGATATTGTAATGGATGGATAACTCTGGTCTGGCTATGAGGTCATCAAAGATAAATGGGAAGACATAAGGGAAAGGTCCTCCTCTCTGGACAGACATTAAGCCTCAGTATCTTTGGATTCCTCTTCCTTTTTAGCTCTTTCTTCCTCTTCAGGTTCTTCCTCTTCTTCCTTAGTAAGTTCAAGTACCTGTTTCCTCAGTTTATCTACAATCTCAGTTAGGCTTTTATTCTGAGCTTGAGCAACTTGAAGTTCATTCCAAGTTACCTCTCCCCTCTTACTGGCAGCATAGAAGTCCTTGAATGGACATCCCTGACAGAGGGGAAGATAACCAGGAATTACGACCTGTCTTTCTTGAGGTTGATCTGACATACTTTAATCTCCATCAAACACCTTTATAAGATCTCTTTCTCCTCTTATTCAGATTGTAAATTAGTCCTCTCATTCCTTGTTCTTGTTTCCAAGTTTTGATGCATTCCCTCATCTGTCTTCCAGTGGACATGCAACACACACAACAGAGTTCAAATGCAACTGGGCATGGATTTGAATTTAAGTCCCATTCCCTCCTAATCTGAATCCCACATCTTGGACAAGTAAATATTGTTATCATGAAACTCCCTGTATTTTCTTAATACTTGAGGAACTTACTCCCATTACCTTTCCAGGAGTTACACCCATTATCTTATGTCCCCATCCAAATTCAAAGTATCCACTGTACCAAAATTCTGTCTCATATCGGTCAGAGCTATAGACCTCCACTATCCTATTGGGATCAGTTCCAGCTTTACAGAGTGCTCCAGTCCCAAACCTAGAGCCATGATCATAATCCCTAATTGCCATCCTCCTATCAAGAGAAGATCCATTTTCCCTTAATCCAGCCCAGTGCATAGCAGTATCCATATTCATGAGTATAAATGAAACAAGTACGCCAGTTTGTGGAACTATAGTTCCTAACCAAAGATCCTGCCAAGTATTATCTACTGTTGGATCAGCAGAATTCCAATCCTCACTATAAACGCATCCAGAGAAATATCCCAAGTACTTGTAGAAGCAATAGGTGATATTGTTAGCATAATGCTCAATTATTGAACTTGAATCTGACTGTGCCCATGATACATATCCATGATTATAGTAGTCATAAGGATCTAGAGAAAGTTGTCTGTTCTCAGAACTTCCATTGGCTCTGACTCCAACATTATAAATTATTCCTGAACTGGCATTCTGGCACTGGAGTCCAGCTACTGAATTACCTGGAGTTGCAGGAAGGGTTTTATCTGTCCAAGAGGTTGCAGAGGGAAACCATTGGTCTTGTTTACATGTGTGGGACACATTCTCCAAATAACCATACAAGTATCCTCCTATGGCTCCTGCCCCTGATTCCCTCCATTCATTAATTCCATTTGCATCTGTCTCACACCACATAATGTCATAGTCGTGGTTATCAGTTCCTTGAGACTCATCAACTCTACAGTAACGATTAGTCATTGATCCTCCATTTGGTCTCATTGAGAGACCATCTCCATAAGCTGTGTTGTAATTCCAGAACATAACAAAGACAGTTGCTCCCTTCGGAACGCCATGATCCGTATACCAATCCTTATCTGTCCAAACTGATCCTGGCATTGAAAGGGTCGTCCATCGTTCAGTCCATGACATTATTCCATCAATCCCTTCAAGAAAGAAACTAAAACATTACTGGTAGAGAATGATCTCCGATAGGCATATAGATCCTCAATTGAAATAATTCCATCCTTGCAATCTACGATTTTAACTTCAACCTGAGAAATCAGAGTATCTATCCAACTGTAATTTGCTGTGGAATCATCAATATCTAAGTCAGTAAAAATCTGAGAAAGATATGAAGGTATTAGGAATTTAATCCTATTGATAGCTTCATTCCTTTCAAGATATCTTGGATGAGTAGATTCAAGTAAGTGGCACCTTTCAATTTCATTAAATAACGCAGACAGTACATCAAGTTCCAATCCAACTAAGTCATCTGATCTATCATCAGCTATCAATGCCCTACACCTATCAATCCAAATCTGTCTATGTTGGGTTTGGAAATCAGAATCATTCATTGTCCCATCGACATAATGAGCCTTAGTAATTCTGTCATGTTCATCCCTATATATCTGATTGATCTCTTCCAGAGAAAGGGAAGAGATATCATATCCGTCATACAGTCCCATTCTACTTATCTCCTTTCAAATCATCTTTTTAACTCTATGCTATCTCAATGTAAGTCTGGTCTGGGTCAAAGAATATGGCATCAGCATCTAATGCATGACCAACTAATCTAACTATATCTCCAGATCCAGTAGGTTTAGTGGCAGTGGGATCTCCTGGAGTTACACTTATCCAAAGTTCCTGTGCTGTAGTCCATGCCCAATCATCATGTCTGATTACTCCAAAGAGAAGGATGGTTCCAGTCCCAGATGCAGATATTGACTCACATGCCATTCCAAGCCTTCCCTTTGCAGTAGACTCTGCATCTGCATCTGCCTTTGCCCATTGTCCAGAGCTATTATAATACACAACATCTCCTATTACCAAAGCTACTGCTGCTACTCCCTCTATTGTAACTCCATAGTATGAATTGTTCACTGGAGGATCTTTAAATCTCCAGTTCCTTGCCCAGAGATCTTTAAATGCATAAGTCTCCGTACCAAGAAGGACATTATTGGTAACTGATGGAAAAAAGGCATCGCCATCTGAAATAACTACTTTAATACCAGATGATCCTCCACCATCTGCTCTCAACACTAGACTAGCGTAATCAGAAATCACATAGGCATCACCACCTACAGCTTGATATAACTGTAGGTGTCTTGTCTGTCCACTTCCACCAAATATTCGTAAATAGTTCTGATATGCTCCAGCTTGTGCATTTGCTCCATCTCCAAATAAGATTACATCATGTTGATTACTTGCTCCGAGATCTTGATCTGCAATCACAATATCTCCAGATGCCTTGATGTTAGCAGGTGATATTGCTAGACGAAAGTGATCTGCCAGAGCCAACTCGTTGGCACCATACCTGTAAAGTTGTACATCTTCAGAAGTTCCAAGGTGAAGGGTAGAACCAATATATGCATGTCTTACTGAGTATGATGTAGTCCCCAAGTCATACTGATTATCAGTAACTGGTCCCCAGGCAGTAGTAGTCATTCTCCATCTGTCACTTCCGCCAACTCCAAATCTGAGGTAGGTTCCATCTGAGTAGATGAACTCATCCTGATTGGTCCAGAGGAAGATTGTACCAGCTAAGTATAGGTTCTTGAATTCCAGAACAGATGCACCAAGACTCATCCAATTTGCTATAGCTGGCATTAGGTTATCCCACTCTATTGCAATCCTGACTGTTCCTTCGGTGGCTATGTGGACTTGAGTATCAGTTGCTGTGATCCACTGAAGTTGGTCTCCCCACATGAAGATAGTTCCAGCATCTCCGAGATAGATATTATGATACTCAAATGACGGAGATCCAATATTCCTAGTTGATGCTCCATCTGGTATCAAGTCAAATGCTAGGGTGCTGATGTTCTGGAGAACTTTGTTTGCATTGAGGAATGTAGTTCCTCCTATTTTGTATCCCTCATCAGCATTAAACATATCCAGAGTATAGACCTCTCCATCATGGTCTACAGCTAGTCTAATTGCATTCCCAGAACTTCTAACCTCAAATATAGCTTCACCAGAGCTTGGATTGGTAGTTGTCCTAATAATGAATGGACCACCAGATGCATCAAGATCCCACTCTGATGGTGCTCCTGCTGGAAGTTGGGTAAATGCTAAGTTTCCAGAGTGGTACCCAGAACTAATGGTATGGGTAATTGGAGTGAAGGATCCTGGTACCCCAGTAAGATTCCCATAGGCAACTTGTGTTGGGTCTCCAGATGAGTGGTCATGAGCATCATATGTAGATTTGAAACCAGCAATATCAACTGAATCTACTAATCCACCTACCAATAAGTTTCCAGATAGATGGATATCTTTCCATTTATGGGTTGACGTTCCAAAGTCAAAAGTATCTGTTACTCCTGGATGAACTTCATTATAATCTCTACTTATCCATATAGCCTCTCTTGTGATTGTACCAGTATCATACATTTGAATTTTAAGTAGGTTATTAGCTCCATCATAGACTATACCACCACCATGTATATCATCGAACTCTTTAAGAAATATTCTACTTATCTGATTATTAGAGGTTCTTAGTATTATCTCTCTTGGACCTGCTGTAGAATAGTCCCCAAGATAAATATTATAACCATAGTAATATTTCCATTTGTAGTTTGAATGTCCCAGATCAATATCGTTGTTTGTAGAAGGTCTCAGATTGACATTATCCAAGAATAGTTCTGGATTTCCAAATGTTGCAAATTCCAAACCATTTCCAGTTGATCTGATGTATTCTGCCTGATCCCCATAAAAAAAGATAGTTCCTTCAAAATACCCACTCCTGAATTCAGCAGTTGCAGACCCAACATCAATTCCAGAGGCAGAGGGAATCAGATCTGTTGCTATAGAGTGTGCAGTAACCGAATGATACTCCGTATAAAAGAGGGTACTTCCAACCTCAGCATGTACAATCCCTGACAACTTGGGGTCATCCTCTTTATACTTTCAATCCTTAAAAAGAATATCCATCTTATAGCCCTTTCGGGTAGGATTAAATTTATATCTATCTAAGTAACCTATTGAATATGAGAAAAATGAGTGAATCTATCATTGAGGAATTACTTGCTGAAAATGAGAGACTTAGGAATATGTCAGGAGAAACTATAGGCGAAGAGGAAGTCCATACACTCTCAGACTTTACATATGAGGATTTAGCTGATAAGATGAAAATATCTGGAATCCTAATTTCTCCAGGTCTCTGGAATGGAGTCTATTATGGTGCAGATGAACTTAAGAAAATGTATGACAAATATCAGAACTTTCTTTCAGGGAGGATGATTTACAAGGTAGAACATGAAAAGGACCAAGAATTTGGAAGGGATGAAGTAGGAAAGATGGATCAGGTAAAATGGGATGATTCTCTGAAGTCAATAGTCTACGAGGCAACCATAGATGATGAAAGGGCAATGGAAGATATCAAATCTGGAAGATTCAGAGCTACTTCTCTGAAATCAAAGATGACTAAGGTAAAACAAGGTGGAGTTGAGAAAGGAATTGATATCCAACCACTGGATAACTCTCTAACTGAGTCTCCTGCATGTGCCCCATGTAGAATCACATATTATCAGGAACTAAGTAAGAACGCTAAAGGACTAATCTTCTATGGAATCTTTGATGAGGAATATATTAGAGAAACTCTTTTAAAGAGGGAAGAGACTGGAGATAACGAAAGCAAAATGTCAGAAGTTACTGAACTTTCCGTTCTGGTCCTACCAGAAGAGGAAGAACTGTCTGAGGATGAACTTGAACTTGAACTAATGCCTGTAAATCAAGCTCTCTTGGAGAAGAGGATTATCTATAAGTTTATCTCTCCTGGAACTCTGGAAGATGATGCTAGGAAGGTCAAGAGGAAGAAATATCCATACTACTATGATGAGGATGAGGAAGATAAGAAATATCCATATTACTACTATCCATATGACAAGAGAGGAAAGGGGAAGGGAAGCCTAGTAGACCCAAATGACATGGATGAGTGGGAGGAGCTACAGAAGTACATTATCAGGAAGAACAAGAAAACTGGGAAATTTGTTGTCTTTGAGAGGACTGGGAAGACTGGCTTTGGTGCCTTCAAGATAGTCAAACAGTTTGACACTGAGAAGGAAGCCAAGGACTTCATCTCTGGTAAGGGAGAGAAGTCTGAGGAAGAGAAGTCTGAGTACACCAACTTCATCAAGACCTGCATGGAGGGAGGCAAGACTATGGAGCAGTGTGCTGCTGAGTGGAAGGCTAAGGGAAAGGGGAAGGAGACAGAGGAGAAACAGTCCAAGCTCAAGGTCGAGAAGACTGGTGAGAATGAGTGGACTGTCATGGACTACTCTGGTGATCAGCCCAAGAAACTGAAATCATTCCCAACTCCAGAGGCTGCTGAGGAATACAAGGAAGACCTCCTGAAGAAGGGGATAACAGATAAAAAGTTGTCTCAGGGAGAAGGTAATGGTGAGGAGTTGAGGAGAAAAAGGTGTGAGTTCTGTGATGAACTCGTAGAGGATCTGGATTCCCACTACAACGATTGCTCCGTCCACAAGGAGACTGTTGAGAACGTCCTGAAGTGTAAATTCTGTGGAGAGGAATTCCCTAACATGGATGCCCTAAAGAAACATCTCCCTGGTTGTGAGAAGTATAAGGAGAAATACCCAAAGGCACAGAAGCTGAGTGCTGAAGGGGAAGGAGATCCAGACAAGGAAGGACAGTCTGGTGAAGGGGGCGAGGGAGAACCTGGAAAAGAGGGTGACTCTGGTGAAAAAGATGGTGAGGGAGATCCTGAACAGAAGGGAGAGGAAGGAGAGAAAGCTGGAACTGAAGGAGATAAGGGCGGAGATAAAGAGGGAGAGGGAGAAGGAGACTCTGGTGGAGAGACAGAATTTAACCTAGATAAGTTCCTGGAGGAGAAGGGTTCAGACCTTGATGTTGTAGCCACACTCCTTCTGGAAACTGAAAGAAGAACAGGGAAATTCAAATGACAGAAGAAAAGGACCTAAAGGAGGCTATTTCAGACCTAACCGAGATGATAAAGGGTCTTGTAGTTGACACAATGAACCTGAAACAGGAGGTAGAAAGTCTCAAGAGTCAGGGAGCACAGAGACTTCCTGGTGGTGTTCCTGAACTAATAGGTGGAGATGATCAGGCTGTTGTCCATACTCTCCAAGCTATAGAGATCAGAAAGGAGGAGGAAAGACTCAGGAAAAAGGATAGCTTGGATGCCATTATTGACAATGCTGCTGCCCATGCAATAGCAGACTACAAGAAAAATCCTCCAAAACACAGACGGTAGTTCTCATTCATCAATAAGATAGGATATTACATCCTACATAACGTTTATATACCGAGTATAGTTCCTATTATCCTGAACAAAACATGAAAGACATAGAGGAACTAGCTCTTGGTACTGTCGATGTAGCTGCAATTACGCCTACTGTTATCTCTAAGGCTATTCAGGAAGTAGCAAGGGGAGAAAGAGTCTTTGCACAGTTCTATAGGGAAAACAGGGACCTTATGGGGCAGGGCAAGCCTCATGAGATCTCCTTCCCGAAGAAGGGCACTGGTATCAGCACCTCCTGGGGTATTTCTCCTGGAGGGACTGTGGCTGCTTCCACCTTCGCTTATGATGCAACCACTATCAGGGTATCAAAAGGTGGAATCCGATTGGAGTTCACCAATGAGTCCCTTGAGGCTGCCATGAGGGATGTGGTTAAGGACCATGTGTACGAGGCAGGACTTGAGTGGGCAGAGCAGATAGACGATGTGGCTAAGACGGTCATGTTGGATCTGACTGGTTCTGTTCACGTATTCACTGCTGCTGTTGGTCAGTCCAGCGATACTGTTGGGACTTCTGCTGCTCCCATCATTGAGATAATCGGTGTGGTTGGGAATACCCTAAGTCTGGTGGACTACTATGACGGTGTGCTTCATTTTGCCTCTACTGCTCCTTCCAGCACTGTCTCCTTCAACTATGCCTCCAGACCCAACAGCAACACCATGACTGTTGAGGTCGCATATCAACAGACCATCTCCGTCTGGGATGTGCTTCAGGGAAGGAACAAGATCATAGGCAAGAACAGGCACCCGAACATACTCATCATGAACGACTCTGACCTTCCTGGTCTACTCTATGACTCCAAGCTCAAGTTCCTGGATGTGTCTGCCTACGGAAGTAGGGAGGCTATCCTGAACGGTGAGATCGGTAAGATCTTCGGTCTCAGGGTAGTTACCACAACCAGGGCACCTGAGGGTGCTGCTGTAATCCTTGACACCAGCAGACTTGGGTATGATGTCCACAAGAGGGACCTGAGGGGGTACAGGGAGGACAAGTATGAGTATGACTCAGTGTGGTACCACTTCTGGGCTGAGAGAGGTTTTGGTGTGACGGATGACCTCTGTGTATCCCTTGTGGTGGGAGGGAAGACAGGGGACTACGCTGCAACCATTACCTAGACTGAGCTAGTCTTTCCCTAAGTTGAGGAATGGTATATCCTGATTTTGGATATACCTTAATTTTCTAAATAGTAAGAGCTTTAAATATCAGGAGAGATTCTAATTCGTGATAGTAATGACGTATAGTGATCCTACCGATATGAGGAAGTTGAATGGATTACCTGAGAATGTTCAAGATCCTAACTGGAAATCAGACAATGATCTTCAATACTATCTTGATTTAGCCTCTACATACTTCCTAGATTCAATAAGCATCCTTAAGAGAGACCAGCAGATGAGTGGAAGTATTAACGGAGTTAATGTAAACTTCTTTGTAAGGAACTATCCGATAGCAGATCAGAACTTTGATACAACTATCAATGCAAGTGATGTGGATGTTTATGGTTGGGGAAACTTTGATGATTTGAATACTAAGACATCACTTGGAGTGACTTCTGTAGATTGGAGGGAAGGAAGGATTGTTCTGACAAGTGCTCCATCTTCAACCTATGACGTAATATCATGTGACTTCAGATTCTACCTATATGAACCAAATTGGGAACTCTTCAAGGCTGCTGAAGCATACCTAGCTGGTCAGTTCTTCTTCAGGGCTGAATATATGGAGATACCTGACACCCAGAAGGTTGGAGCATCATCATTCAGAATAACCAATCCAGCTACAAAGGCTATGAGAGCATACTATGACGCACTGAATGTTATTAGGAAGAAACAGTTTGTGAAAGGAAAAGCAAAGGGAACAAAACTACATCAGGTGAAGTAATTGGCAAGAGTCATAAATAGGGAGATCTCAAAGTATGGAGAAGTAGTAACTATTATGCCGAGGACAGAGATTGTCTCAGAAGAATATGGAACTCCCAAATATGTCTTCAATGAAGTTGACGAGTTTGATGTTCTAGCCATCATTTATGAAGCAAGGGGTTGGATTGAGGTATATGAAGAAATAGGAGTGAGACAGGACATTGACTACATACTCCTCATCCATGCCAAGTGGTTTGGATACATCAAGCCAGGATATTTAATTAGACTCCCAACAGACTATGACCAGATAGTTGAGGTTGATTCTATTATCACCAGGAGACTGGCAAGAAAGACGCAATTTTTAGAAGCATTGTGTAGGAGGAGGACATAATGACAGACCTAGGAGAAGCACTCAGATCTGGTCTTAGGGATGCCCTGAGGAAGGTATGTGAGGAGATAGTATGGGATATTCAGATGCATAATGAGGAATTGCTGAATGTCTATTACTATGAAGAACCAGACAAAATACATGCTGATGTTTTTCCAGCAGCAGGAACTCCATATGTTGATCCAAAGGTCTGGGAAGGCATTGAGCCAGGAACTAGCCTCTGTCCAGTACATAAGTATGAGGATGCAGACTGGCATGGTCCATATTTCCCACCTCCAATAGAAGAACTTAAACCTCCTTTTATTCCAGAGTTAAATATGGAAAAGTACAAGAAAGTGGCTGTGGATTGTATCTTTGAAAGACTCAGGAGAGTAATTGGGATATTCAAGGTTGGGATAAAATGACAGCAGTATATGACCTGGAAGAGATAAAGAAAGAGGTAGTTAATACCCTGAGGGATTACTTCATGCCAAATAATGAAAGGGGGACATTTGAATGTTCAATCCATCCAGATGAGTACAAAATTATCTCTCAGTCATTCATCCCATTCTCAAGTGTCTACAGGGAAGGAAGACACTCATTCCCAGTTGACATAATGGTTAGGAGGGAGAACAATCCAATTCCTGGTCTTGAGGTGAGTCTCTGGTCCACTAAGAAGCAGGGAGCCTATACAGTTCCAAATCAAATTCTATCTGGCTCTGAGACTACAATTCCATCTGCAACAGTACCCTCCACATTTGGGACATATACAAGAGCCTGGATCAATCTGGAAAATATAACCAATAACTATCTTGGGAGTAATACAGAATATTGTATAGTATTCAGACCTGATCCAAAGGAGACCATGAATCCAGTTAATGCCTTCAATTATTATGTTTTCCAGAGGGACACCATTGACATGAACTATTGGTTTGGTACTGCCACAGGAGGAACAGTAACATCACCATCGACCTGGGATATCTTTGGTGGAAACTTGAATTTTAGTATGTCATTGCCAACTTGGATCTATCCAAACTATCCAAGAGTTGATCTTGATATTTGGAGTTATCCCAGATTGGCTATTGACATAATAGGGAAGCCAAGAGTATTGACTCCATGGTTATCTCATAAGCTGGCAAAGTATGAGATGAACTTGGCTGTAGTTGTGTACTCAAGGTATACCGATGAACTTAGTGATATCCTAGCATACCAAGATAGAATTCTATTCAAAGAGAGAATTAACATTCCATCAATAATTGAGTTAATTCCAGGTAACTTCTCTCCCGCATCAATTCCAAGACAGAATCTCTTTGCAAGAACAGGAATCCATAGAATCAAATTCCATATGGTAGCAGACCAGTATCCAAAGTAGATAGCTACCATTAGTAGCTATCTTAAAACAAGAGAGTTTAAATAAAGAAAGGTTTCTCTATAATTCTTGAGGACAACCTCCAAGATGGAGATCCTGTTCTCAAATAGAAAGCCTTAAACCTCAAGAGAGGATAGGCAAAAGAGGAAAGAAAGATGAGTAGTGGATATATAGAGAGATATCTCTTAGCAGGTACTGAAGCAGATTGGGGTACACCACAATCTACATATGCAGTTTATTGGGGATTGGCTCTTGATGCTACTGTAACTGAGAATAGAATAGAGGAAGACATCATTGCTGTCTCAAGACAGGCAAGGTCAAGAATCTACACTACCAGAGAAATTGTAGGTTCTCTTGAGTGGAATCCACTAGGAGCAAGAGGATTTCAATACGCCTTAGGACAGGTAATTAATGATGCTGCTGCTCCATACACAATTGAAATAGGAGGAACCCTTGGACTTCCTTCCTTCTCAATACTGAGGGGAATGAGATCTGATGCTGACACAGTTCAGGTCCATTATGCTGGATGTAAGTGTGATAGACTTGAACTCCTGATAGAGGAGGGAGAAGATATTGTGATGACCATGGACTTTGTAGGATATAACACTGTTCCAGTTGCAACTGACTTTGATTCCAATAAGCCAACTGGTGCTTGGGGATACAATCCTCCATCATACTTTGACTCCTGTTTAATCTGGGGAGACAATACACTGGATCTCAGGAGAGTTAGGCTAGAGGTCAATAACAACTTAACAGCTAGATATGCTGGAATATGTACAGGTGGACTCAATCTCCCAGTTGCCATTAGGGAGGGAGCACAGGAAGTGACTGGAGAATTCAGGGTTGACACTGATATCCTTCAGTATGTGGACTTCATGACATCCCATCCAGTAGCAGAGGGAACAATAAAGATACTATTTGGAACTGACTACATGGGGACAGTTGAGGTACTGATTGAACAGGTAGCCATAGATGAGTGGGCTGACTCAATGAGGGGAAGAGATGAATATGAACTTGACATCCCGTTTGTAGCAAGAGCCTCTGGTCCTTCAAACTATGATGCCATCAGGGTGAAGCATGGTACTGGTGGATATAACAAGGGTACCATTGAGGACATCTACTGGTGAGAGAGATATGTCTGAGGAAAAGGTCTTCCTGACCTTGGAAGAGATCATTAATCCAGACTCTCCCATAGATGTCTACATTGAGATGTTAGACAAATGGGTAAAGATTAGGAGTCCAAATGGAAGGGACAGGATGGAGGCTGAGAGGGATGCACAGCTACATCCTGGATGGATCAGGATGAATGATACTGAGAGGGACAGGGAAATTGGAAGGATGTTGGCTATTAGGATATTGGTTGAACCAAAACTAACAAGAGAGCAGTACCTTGACTCAGATGATACTACGATACAGATTCTCCTAAGTGCTGTATCATTTGCACATATAGATAGAATGTCAAAACTTTCTGGGAAAAGGGGAGAGGCTATCAGAAGTTTTTTAGAACAGATGCTGGCAGAAGGTCGCTTGAATACTACGAACTCCTTAAAATTAGAAACTACAATTTCAGAGAAACAACAGAAATCTGGTTAGGCATGACTGATATCCAAAGGATGTGGTTAAATACAATATTGGACTCTAAGAATAGGGAGATGGAAAGGAAAGAGAGGCTTGAAAGGTTGAGAGCAAGAGCATTCAGGAGATGAGAAGATGGCGGAGAGACCCTCAGATATAATCATAGGAATTGATGTCCAATTAGTTGGTGAATCAAAGGATACTATTGAGGCTCTCTCCAATCTCAATAAGGTTCTGTCAAGACTTGCCAAAGTAACTGTTGTTGCAAAAGATGGAATGGTAGACTTAGGAAGAGGAGCAATTGATGTCTCTGGTGCAATTAAAACTGTCAGGGATATGGCAGAGGAATTCAGAAAAGCAATGAAGATGTCTGATGAGGACAGAAAGGCATTTCTCCAAGACATAGCAGACATAGCTGCTGCTGCTGAGATTCTCAAGACAAGAACGCAGGGTCTCAATATAGTTGCACAGGAATGGACTAGGAATCTACAGGATTTCATACTTGCCCCAACTCCTGAGAAAATAGAGGATATGGCAATCCAGATACAGGAGTTCTCAAGGGCTGGAATGAAAGCGAGTGAAATTGTAAAAGTATTTGCAACTGCCTTCAGGGGAATTGGAAAGGCAATTCCATCAATACTATGGCAGCAGTTGGGTCCGTATCTAATTGAGAAGCCAAAGGAGGCACTCCCAAAGATCCTAGCAATAGGAGAAGCATTCCAGTTAGTTGGTAGTAAAGCAAGAATGATGCATGTCTGGGAAACAAAGGGTATTGATGGACTCGTTGAATTCGCACAGACACAGGCTCTGGTAAATAGAAGGAATAGGGAAATTGCTGATTCCCAGAGAATGGTAACTGCATCTTTAGGAAAGGGAATGATGGCTGTGAGAGATCTTTCAAGGTCATTCTTCTGGGCAGGATTGGGAGCAATGTTTGCTGCAATGTCATATGCCAGATATAAAAATAGGATACTCGCAATGCAATCTGCTGAACTTAGTTATATCAGATCTCTTAATAATGCAAAGGAAGCAGAACGAGCACTGATGGATCTCACTGATAAGGGGATTATTTCTGGAAGAGAGTATGCAGATGCTGCTCTGAGTTTGAAGGAGGCAAACTTACAGGTAGCATATTCAGAAGAAAGAGTTACTCAGATGGGAATACAAAAGAATCTGGCTTGGATTATGTTTGTAACTGGTACTGTGCCAACAGCAATAAGGGCACTCAATGACCTTTGGAGTGGAACTCTGAAATTAATAGGTGCCCTATCTGAGGAGACATTAGCTACAATACTTGCTGCAATTGCTAAGGGACAATACAGGACAGCCCTCCTGACAACCATTCCAGTAATGGCAGGAGTTGAGATAGCTGCATGGAAGCTCTTTGCTGCATTTTCAGCACTGGCTCTTGGACTTCCCCTCATTGCAGGACTATTTTCACAGATAGCTGCACAGGAGAAGGCAAGAAAAAGTATGGAAAGAATGAAGAAAGAAATATCAGGTCTACACTCTGAGATGACTCAGCCTGGTTCACCCTCTTTCTTGGAGTCCCTTGAAGAGGTATCAACCCAATTTAGGGAATTCAGAAAACTTCCTAAAATGGGAAAGGGACTAGGATTTGAATCCACTTCAATAGGTCCAACAAGTATCACAATTACAGGACCAGTATCAATCAGATCAGAGGATGACATTAGGAAACTGGCGTATGAGTTGAGGAAACAGCAGATAGCAAGTATGAGAAGGAAAGGTGGATACATTATATGAGCATCCTTGATCCTGGGAGGGGTTCAATCAGGATTTGGAGGACAAATGGAACCTACTTCTGTGGAACCATATCTGAGGCTGAAGTTGAACTTGGACTTAATGAACACTGGACATCCAATATGATAATGGATTATGAGCAATTCTCCAATGCCCCAAGTGCAGATTCAATAGACATAGGACAGACAGTTGACCTCTGGTTGGGAAGGGGAACATCACTCCATAAAGTATTCTCTGGTAAGATTGGTCCAATTAGGGAAGAGATAGAGGGGAAGACACCAAGATGGTATGAATTTGAAGCTAGGGGATGGGGAGAGGTATTAAGTCACTCCTACTTCTGGGGAAAGACAATAGCTACAATTGATAAGTGCATCAAATATATTGTTGAGGAATTGGTACCTGGGACAATAACATGGAACCATGTGTATACATCAAATAAAACAATTGTCCTAGAAGAGAAGGAGCCAATGTCAATGCAGGATGTCCTGACTAGGGTATGTGATGACAATGAGTGGGTATTTTATGTAGATAATGATAGGGACCTTTGGGCATTCCCTCCTGGACAATACGTAAGTCCTGAGAATTTCGAGAATGATATTGTCGCCCTAACATTCCTGAAGGATCCAGATCAGATAATCAATGCACAGAGGGTGATTGGAGCTAGGGAGGCAGAGAAGGGTTCAGATACTGAATGGACGGAGGATGATGATAATTCCTCATGCACATGGTCATCAGATGGAGATGTTGTTAGTGGTGGATACTCAGATGTCAAGACACCAGATTCCCAACATGGTGCTGGTTCAAAGGTAATTAAGACAGTGAAGGCTGATGCCTCCTCTGTTGGTCCGTATCTTGAAATTCTCTTTGAGGATGCTGGTTCTCCTAAAGCAGTTGATCTTAGCTACTTTGGGACTTTACAGTTTGCTATAGCATATGGATTTGACAAGATTGGAAGGTCTGATGAAGTAATGAACATGGAGATCAGATTCTATTCAAGTGATACTGAATACTACTATTGTTATCTTGAAATTCCAGGTATTGATGCTGTGAGGATTGGACATCAACTTGATGCCTATAGGAATCAGTATGGATGGCATATGTACCTCCTCAATTTCAATTGTAGGAGACAGAGAGATGTTGAAATGAAGACAACTGGGGAACCTAAGTGGCAAAATGTAAAGAAGGTAAGATTCATAGTAGTCTCACCACTCCCAAGTGCCACTGGTCCAACACCATTCAAGAAGGCTTGGTTATCAATTGACAATATGGAATTTAAGAATGGGTACTACTATGGATGGGATCAGGATGCAGCTTCAGTCAGTAAGTATGGAAAGAGAGAGGGAAAACCAGTCTTCAAGGAAGATTTGAAGTCAGATGCTAATTGTGATGAGTTAGCACAAACTCTAGTTGATGCCTATAAGGATCCACTTAAGGTATTTGAGAGACTGGAAGGAATCCAAGTCTATCCAATAACTGACATTGCACCAGGGTATGAGGCTACAATAACAGTTGAGGACAGAGAGGGAGATGTGGGACCAGCAACTGTCATGGTCAGGAGTATCAGATATGAGCTAGATGAGGACTCACTCCTTAGATCTGACTTTGAATTGTCTAATAGATACATTCCCACATTGGAGAAAATAATAGCAGATGCAACAAGGGATATTCAGAGGCTTAAGTTTAGGGATCTATTTGAGGAAGTACCAGATACAGGTATCTTCAAGTTTGGTCCTCCATTCCTTGACTTTGGTGATATTGATCGATCTCCAGAGGGATTCGGTAATCTGATATACAATCCTGGATTCGACATCCAAGATAGGTTCTGGGCACCAGAGGCAGATGTACCTGCTGCATGGATTCCAAGTACAGTTCCAACTGGTGCTGACTTTAGAGTTACTGGAGCAAAGATCGGAGAATACAGACTTCACTTCTGGGATGGGCAACACTTCTCAAGTTGGCTATTTCCAGTTAGGTGGAGAGAACTGGGAGAATCTAAGGATGAATACAGATTTGCCATTTGGGTACAACAGGAGCATGTTGCATCATCATTGAAGGTAGAACTGATCCTAGCAAGGGCTGGAGAAGGATATGTCAAGACCATAGATGTCCTAGATTGGTACTCATGGGGAAATACAGATACATGGCACAAGGTTGAGGAATTTGTCACAATGCCATACTCAATCAATAGTGGATATGTCAGGTACAGTGTGAATCCTAACTATGGTCTGTACCTAGACGATTCCTGGTTCTCCAGAGTGAACTTTGATGATGAGAGTTTCAAAGAGGATGCTCAAAGTATCGATATTCAGTCATATGAAACTGGTCTTGATGCTAACTGGAAGTACGTTAGGACATTCACATTTGAGGAGATGGGACCAGATAAATGGGAGAAGTACGATATGGAGACCATAGGATTTGAGATTTCGCCATATGACCCACTTGACTCAGTTACAATATATGGAAAGTATGAGATGTATAGGAATGGAACTTCAATAGCATTTGGTTGGGGTTCAACAACTCCGATCTCAGATCAGTGGTACCAGGTCTACTTTGTTGATGCAAATGATTGGCAATATGGAGACTCAATAGACGTTAAGTTCGCTGTTAGGTCATCTGATGGATCCTCATGTAGGGGAGAGATTAGAAACTGTGAGGTTATATACGACTACAGGAAATATATTAAGACATGGGAGTGACTTGCCATGCCTAGGTTTCCAATACTTACCACAAGGAAACTCAAAGCAGCACTGAAAAAATTAATTGAACTTTGGGAATTCTTTGAAATAAAGGGAATACCGAGACTTAGGTGGATTAAGTCAATTGGAATTGTTGATAAATTAAGATGGAATTGGAGACTAATTGATTATATTATTATTACCAAAATATTAAGATTCAATGAGAAATTATCAGAAACAATTTCGTTTATTGATTCACTCATAATCAGATTCCTGATTCAGAAGGCAATAGACATTGAGGAGAAACTTAGAATCAGACTTATTGCATATGAGTCACTTCCAATTACAAAATTATTAAGTTTAATGACAAAGGAACTTGAGGATGTCATCTCAATTTCAGATGCCATTTTAACACACTTTCATGTATTTAAAGGAATATCAATATCAGAGTTAATGAGAATTAAACTTTCTTTCTCAGAATCAATAAATATTACAAAGAATATATTTTTATATCCAATATATTCGGAGATATTGAATATCTCAGATTCTATTTCAAAACTTGGTCTCAAAGCAAGTAAATCAATTGGCATATCAGATAGTTGGAAGGCATATATTTTTACAAAGTCTCAAGACTGGATTGAAATCACCAAGGAGCTTGGATTTCGTATTAAGAATCTTCTGGAGTCGATATCAATTTCAGATGCCATCACAAGGAGAACTCTCTTTGTTGATCAATCTATTGGGATGTCAGAGGACAAGGAATGTGACATTACTTGCCAGACCTGTTTTAACTGTGATGGATGTCATTCTTGCGATGCGTGCATTTCATGCGTAAATTGTATGCTCTGTTACGGTTGCGATGATTGCTATTCCTGTGACCGATGTGATTCCTACTGCGATACGTGCTATAATTGTGACGACTACGTTTCGTGTACGACCTGCATAACTTGCTACCGATGTGATGATTGCGAGGATGCGTGCTATTACTGCCAAGTCTGTGATAAGGTCTGTGACCATTGTGATTATTGCGACTTTGGATGCCAGGTTGGGTGCTATAATTGTAATCAGTGCCAGGGGAACTGCTATAATTGTTACGATTGCGATGATTGTGAAGTCTGCTATGCCACTTGTGAAAATTGCTACTTCTGTGAGGGAAATTGTGAAATACTCTGTGAATCATGCTATAATTGTGAGGGATGCTATGATTGCTATGATTGCTACTATTGCCAGATAGGAATTTAGGAGGAGATGAAAAATGTCATGTGACTACTCAGAATGTACCTGTCTGGTATGCGTTTCGTGTCAGGCATGTGAACCACTCTGCGATCTCTGCGATGACTGTCAACTTTGTGATTCCTGCCAGGAATGTGCTTCCTGTGAGGGATATTGCTACAATTGCGCCACATGTTACAATTCCTGTGATGGGTGCGATGTAGTTTGCCAGGGTTCCTGTCAGAGTTGTATGAAGTGTAATGTGGGATGCCATTCCTGTGATACCTGCGATGCGGATTCCTGTTATTTCTGCTACCAGTGCGATTATTGTGAGGGAACTTGTGAATTTTGCCAGTTGTGCTTTGCAACCTGCTATTCATGTTACTGGTCCTGTGAACTTTGTGATACCTGTGAGGGGCTTTGCCAGACTTGTGAACTGTGTGATAAAGTTTGTGACGTATGCGATACCTGTCAAAAATGTGTGGGAGGATGCTATATCTGTCAGTGGTGTGAGGTATGTGATCAGCCAGAATAATCCTTAAAAAGATGATAGGAGGAGATATGAGTAGAAATGGAAAGAAGAAGAGGAGGTTGTAAACTCTGCTTCACCTGTGAGAAGGTAGGACCACAGGGAATGGGACACCAAATGCAGGGCAGAATGCAGAGGGGAGGACCAAAGAGATGGAGCTTTATTGCTCCTAGGAATCTTACTGTTTATCCCACAAATCTCTGTAACCTGAGATGTAAGTATTGTTTTGTGTATCTCTACGAGAGGGAATTTGGAGATACCGATATCATGACTTTTGAAACTGCCAAGAGGATGCTAGACTGGTATGCCATCGTATCTACATCACCTGAAATTTCACTTCATTGGTTTGGAGGAGAACCATTAGTGGCATTTGATCTAATCAAGAAGGCTACTGAGTATGGGGACAATCTTATGAAGGGTACAGGAAAGACAATTAGATGGGGAGTTACCTCAAATATGACTCTAATTAATGATGAGGTAAATGAGTTCCTGAAGAAATATAATTATAATGTCCTCTGTTCAATTGATGGACTTGAGGAAGATCACAATAAGAATAGGATAAGAGCTGATGGATCCGACTCCTGGGATGATGCAATAGCTGGTCTTGATAGGGTTCTTTCATGGAATAATCAGAGAACAATCAGATGGACAATATCTCCAGACACTGGGAAAACAATCATAGATGGAACCAAATGGTACTTTGATGAGAAGAAGGTTCCAATCATAGCCCATGAGTTTGTCTATGAGACTGAGTGGAAGAAGGGAGATATCTATAGGATTGAGAAGAAGTTTGAATCTCTGATTCCATATATTGTTGAGAACTTTAAGAATGGAAGGAAATTGGATATTAAAGTCTTCAGGGATGGACTCAGGGCATATACCCTCAATATGAGAATGCCAGATAGGTGTGGTCTTGCAAAGGGAGATATGGGAGTTGATGTTGATGGTAACTTCTTTGCATGTCATAGATTTGTTGATCAGAAAGAACACTTCCTTGGAAATATATGGGAAGGAATTGAACTACTAAAGATACAGAAGTTACAGATGGGATGGAACCAACAGAAGATTCTTCCATGGAGTGGGGATAGGGAAGACTGTGTTGGATGTCCTGGATTCCTGGCATGTAACGGAGGGTGTCTTGCTGTGAACTTCGATACTACTGGAAACATCTTCAAGGTACCAAAGACCCATTGTGACATACTCAATATGAAGGTCAGACTAGCTGGTAAATTGAGGAAGGAACTTATAAAAGAGAAGCTATTTGGAAAGTTTGTAGAGTTGGAACCAGGAAGAAGAGGAAATCTAAGGTGTGTTGAATAATGGCAAAGTTTAATGAGAAAATAACAATTGAAGAATCCCTAATCATCAGAATCAGAGATAAGAAAACTGGGAAGGTAACTACCAAATGGATTAAGAAACCATGGAGCATGATGTCCAAGTGGGAGAAATTCCTCCATTTAATAGGGATTAAGAAATATCCTGGATCAATCCAACCATATGGAGAGGAACAGGCAGCAAAGCTCTATGGTAATGTTACTCCATGCTACTATATTGATAGGATATCAGCCAGACACTCTGGGACAACTTGGGTACCAAAGACATCACAAAATTCATATGAGGCTACTGGGAAGTTAAAGGTGAAAAATGAGAATAGCCCTTGGAGTGGTGGTTATGATTATGGTGTCCTCAAGTGCTACTCTAACTCAGACTCAGGTAACTACCATAACTGGATCACCATCTCTCTCGATCTTGGAAATGCACCAGACATTGAGTGGTGGGCAGAGATTACATTCACATTTAGTGGGTGAGTTGAGATGATAAGGGAAAGAGATGAATATCTGATAAAGGTTGAGGAGTTCCTAGAAGCTAGGATTCTTGAGGATGGAATTGTAAAGGAGACTTTCCACTTTGGTCCTGGAAACACAATATTCAATGTATGCAAACATGAATTGGCACAACTTGTAGGAGGAATAGATAATAAAACAGTAAATAGGATATGGGCTAAGATAGATGGGGTACTTACTGAGAAGACAACTTTTAATAAAAATAACGACTACATGCTTGAGGTTGAGACATCATCCCCATATACTGTAAGTGGGAATTATACTGCAATCCTGACTGGAAATAGCTCCATTGGTACTGTTGATCCATACAATTCAATCTCTGTGGACATAACCCTAACTGCTGGATGTGAGTTGGACTTTACCATGATTTATTCATTCTCTGGAATCTCTGCTGGTTGGTGGGGAGAACAGGTATCAGTCTGTAGACTTGGAAATGCTAAGTATTGTGAAGACTACAACTATCCAATAGCCACAGTTGCTCTACGTCTTGATGGCACAATACAACAGTGGAGGAGTGCAGCTAACACTGTTAGTGCAGGTTCAAAGACGTTAAGGGTATCACATGCTACTGCATTCTCTGGTCCAATAACATTCAATAGTGTTGCATACTATACCTCATGTCCAAATGACTTCTATGCTGCATTTGAGAGATTTACAGGATTTACAATCACCATGCCAAGTGGTCAGGACTTCTTCTTTGACTGTGACTTCATATTTGGATAGCTACTCTTGGTATCTATCTCTGAGGGAGTGTCAGGAGTTTCTTTCTCCTCTTTGGCTTACCATGGGAGATGTAGATTTCCTGTTTGGACTTTGATGTTTCCCTACAAGCCAACATGAGTCCATCAACTAAGTCTTCCCCAGTCTTCTTGGTCCAAGTATATACCCTGAGTTGCTGAATCAGGTCCTGCATTTTATTAAGTCCCATATTTTCAACATCTGGAATGAATATACTATTTTTAATGAATAGGTCCCTGAGTCTTGATTGCATCAGGACTTTCTCCTTATTGAATGCAATCTCAATTACTGGGAGTCCCTTCTTTCTGAGTCTGAGATTCTCTCCCTTATTCTCTGAGTCTGTGAAGATCCTGTATACTCCATATTCCTCTGCCTTCAATTTAACAAAGTCCAAAATAATATCAAAGTCCGTTTCCCTCCAACTCCATGCCTCAAGGACATAGTACTTCTCCCCATCAGTCTGTATTATGACACATGTAGTTGGATCCCTATATCCCCAGTCCATCCCAAATATTGTCTTGAGATTCTTATTCCACTTGAATGGCTTGACTCCTCTAGTGGCTTCAACTAGGGAATCCCTTGGAATGAGTGTTCCAGTAAGTGCATATGGTACTCCCTCCCAGAAGATCTGGAACATATCCTCTGTAAGGGTTGTTCTCATCTCCTCATACATGTCCTTTAGTTTGGGACAGTCCTTAGCACTCCAAGTGAAGATCTTCCAATCAATCTTCTCTCCCTTCCTAGTTTTCTCCATTAAATCCTCAAAGTCCCTGACAAACTTGGAATCATATATCGTTGGAGTACCAGAGAGGAGTATCATTCCATCTGAGGCTCCTATGATTCTGTAACAGTCCATTAATAGGAAGTCTCCAACTAGAGAAGCCTCATCAACAATAACAATGTCTCCATGTTGTCCCTGAGTGGCTGTGAGGGAGTTAGGTAGAGCCTTTATCTTAGAGCCATCAGAGAACTCTGTGTCTGACATCCTGAAATGTGTCTTCATGTCTGATATGATCGGGTGTCTGTTGATTGCTGTCCTAATGTAGTCATAGACCTTTCTAGCTTGGAGTTGTGATCCAGAGAGAATTATTACTTCCATTGGTCTCCTAAGAATCTGGGAGAGTACAACAGCAAAGAAGAGACCAATTGCTGCTAGGAGTTTTGTCTTTCCAGTACCAGATGCAGCAAGGAGCAATATCCTCTTTTCTATTCTGAAAAATCTAGCAACATATGTTAATACATCAGCCTGATAGGGATATGGCACTTCATTGAAAACATCCTCAAAGAATTGTTCTGGATTAGTGAACCAACCATAGATAGTCTGGAACTTATTGAATGCACTCCGTTGGATACTAGACATCCTTATTCCATCTCTCAATCATCTTGTTTACATATTCCTCAGGGAAGTCATAGACACATCTCATCAATTTATCAAATATTTCATCCTCAGAGAGAACCTTCTGATCTACCTTCTCCTGATACTTGAGAAGGAGATTGATTGTCTCATTGGCTGTACCTATAAGATTGGCTAGTTCCTTCCTAGCATTCCTATCCTCAAGACCATCAGAGAATATTTCTTTTAGCATGTCAGATACCATCTTCAGATTCCTCTTAAGTTGCTCAACTGCCTCTATGGAACCTCTAATCTCTTCTCTGATTATCTTGTCTCTCTGTTTTGAATTTTTGAGTGCTCTACTAATTTCATCCTTTACATGCTTTCTAGCATGATTGCAAATTGAATCATATGATGGAATTACCTGTCCAGGATACTTCCCAAGTAGATACCTATAAATTTCCTTGTTATCCCATCCAGCAAGAATCATCCCATCTATCTCACCACAAAAAGGAGATTTACAGGTATTACATGTTCTCATCCTTTCTTCACGTTACTAACCTCTAACTATTCACTTATAAGTCTTTTTTCTCTCCGAATAAGTTGTGGACCCTTAGAATTCCCCCCAGGTTAGAGATAGCTATCTTCAGTAGCCATCCTTACTCTCCCCATATTACATACCCTATATCATCCCAAATTCAAATCCCAATAGGTCTGATCCTATCTAGTTCCCTAACCTTCTCAAACTCAAATTTCAAACTAAAATCTTCCTCAATACCACTTCCTATACCTTTGATCCTATCGTAAACGATCTATAATCTCATTCATGATTAGTGAATTTTTACCTAGGGGGAGATTTAGGACCATAAC
>JABAOC010002039.1_pt1 | contig 81168 bp, 67 predicted proteins | sample 7062161 | NCBI WGS metagenome assembly JABAOC01 (sample SAMN14538625, study PRJNA623070) | marine sediment metagenome | biome: marine biome [ENVO:00000428]; feature: marine pelagic biome [ENVO:01000023]; material: deep marine sediment [ENVO:00002113] | place: India: Gulf of Khambhat ... | reverse complement strand
GGAAACTGATTCATAATTTCCATCGCCATCGAAATGGCATTAATTCCTTTCTCTGGCGCCACGGCCGAATGAGCAGGACGACCCTGACACTCCACTCGAAAATCATACGCCGTCGGCGACACACCCACATAACTGCCCGGCTTTGCGGAACAATCAAAAATATAACCCTCTTTTGCGACCAATTGACTGAAATCCAACGCCAGCGCCCCCAACATTCCCAATTCCTCCGCGACCGTAAAAACAATTTCCAGACTGCGGTACTTTAATTTTTTTTCAATGATTTCAGTTATCACATATAAAATCAAAGTCACGGCGCTGCGGTTGTCAGCACCCAAAATGGTCGAGCCATCGGAGCGAATCACGCCATTTTCGAGGATGGGTGACACTTGTGCCGTCGACCTCACCGTGTCCGTATGCGCTAATAATACCAATGGGGATGAATGATTCGAATTGGAATTTAATCGAATAATTAAATTGCCTGAGTTCCCGCCGATCTTTGCGGCCGCATCGTCCTCTGAAATTTTGACATTCCAGCTATTAAATTTATTAATCAAAAAATCCGCCATGGCTCGCTCTTGCAGCGAAACACTGTCAATCCGAATCAATTGCAAAAATAAATCCAGCAGTTTCTGTTCATCAATTTTCATGAAATGAAATACCTTTCATCCTTAATATTTTCTTCAATAATCTTCAATGCATTGAGGGTCCGTTCTTTATCTCTGAAATTTAGCTCAATAATGATGGCATTAATCACGGTCACAACGGCGCCCAGTGAATTGCTGAACATGATGTTATCTGTTTTGATCTGTAAACAATAGGTGGCAAACTCACGGATGGGTGATGTTTTTTTATCCGTGAATGCGATGCTGGGAATCCCTCGTTCCCTAGCAAAAGCGATTGCTTCCACTGTTTCTCTGGAATAGGGCGAAAAGCTGAATGCGATCAACAGATCATTAGCGGTCATATAAGCGATCTGTTCCCGATACTTCAAAAAATCGGTTGAGAGGTAATTGGCATCGTAACTGTATTGCCGCAACAGAAAGGTCATCAACCGTGACAGGTGATGGGATAGCTCGATGCCCAGACAATAAATTCGCTGCGCACCGATAATACTGTCCACAGCATTGGAAAAGGTTTTGATTTCGATGGATTTGATGGTGTCATCAATGTTTATGATCACATTATGGGCGACGAGCTTGAATATATCAGGAGTTTTTTGTTTTTCAGTAATCGCTAATTGGTGGTATTCGGTTGGAGAGAGCTGGTTTTTCAGTGTGGTCGATAGCTCGTCTTTTAACTCTTTGTAGCCTTTGTATCCCAGCAGTTGGGCGAATCGGACGATCGATGCTTCGCTAACCCCTGCCTGTTTCGCCACATCTTTAATCGGCAACAGCGCCACCAGATCGATATGTTCCAGAAAAAAATCCGCCACTTTTTTCTGGTTGGCAGGAAGCGAGGGCACCAACTCCAGAATAGCGCTCTCAATCGCTTTTCGTTTTTTCATCGAGCAGTGTAAGATTTATTTCATAATTTAGTTTTATGAAATTTTTCTTACATGAAGATAATATTTTAAAATTGGAATGTCAAGGAATTTTTTTAGTTTTTTATTTTTTTGTAATCGTTCAGTGATGGTTTGCACACACCAACCTTTACGAAGGTTATAAACATTCGGAAGACTATTTCCAACAAATATTAAAAAACTTTTATTTGACACATAATGATTTTTTGGATATATTTAAATGAAAAATTAACCGATTTGTGCAGTTGATTTATCTTGATTTCGATCTGATCTAATCGCTGATGGTAAACAGTGTCACTGTCTTTATTACCAACTTTTACGTGCGCAAAATTCCATTGCATCCTCAATCCCGACGCTATGAAGGTGTGCCGTACTGGAGATAGATGATGAATAAGGGAAATGATCGAACATATTTCTAATTTGAAAGCTTTTTTCTAAATTTTGAAACTTATTTCTACTATTAGAAACATTCTTTTTATTAAAAATGAGCAGTATAAACTAAATTAGGCATTGCGTTTGACTCAGTGCTAACCGCTAATCATGAGTGTAAGAATAATCTATACCCTGGAGTTTTCTGCAAAACATGAAAAACGAAATTGAAAAACTTGATGCAACCCCATCAAAGAGACTCTACCTCTCGATCATCGCTGATTATGATCTCAACCGGTCAATCTGCGAATTAGTGGACAATGGGCTTGATGTTTGGGTAAGGGCCGGAAGAGCAGGAAACATCACCATCAAGATCGCTCTCGACAAGTTACAGCAGACAATCTCAGTCGAAGACGACGCCGGAGGTTTACCCAAGTCCGAGCTACGCTACATTGTCGGACCGGGACAAACCAGTACAAGCCCAAGTGACGAAACCATAGGAATCTTCGGCGTCGGCACTAAGCGCGCAGTAGTTGCGCTGGCACAGGATATAAGGATCACAACTCGATTACAGGCACAGAAAACATATGAAATCGACTTCGATGATAAATGGCTTGAAACTGACGACTGGGAACTACCGGTTTACGAAGTCGACGAGATATCTAAAGGGTCGACAATGGTAGAACTTCAGAAGCTTCGTGTTCAAATAACCGACGAGGCAGTTGCTCAACTTAAGGATCACCTGAGAACAACATACGCGAGGTTTCTGAGTAACAACAGTATCGAACTCAAAGTGAACGGTGATAAACTTTCGCCGCTGTTTTTCGAGAATTGGGCGTATCCTCCAGGCTTTGAACCTCGGAGATATACTGGCGTTCTAAAGACTGAAGACAATTTCGATATCAGAGTAGAAGCCTATGGGGGCCTCACACGCGAATCAAGTCCGGCGGCTGGGGAATATGGCGTTTACTTTTACTGCAATGATCGGCTGGTTGCGCGTGCATTGAAAACATTTGATATGGGATTTACAAAGGGCTTCGCGGGACTACCACATCCGAAGGTATCGCTAACTAGAGTATTAATCTTCCTAAATGGCGATGCCAGGTGTATGCCATGGAATAGCAGCAAGTCTGATATAAACACTAAGCATGTAGTCTTCCTCGCCATTCATGATTGGCTGGTGCAAGTCGTGAAAGACTATGCGTCACTCTCCCGTATTTGGATGGGAGATTGGCCTGACAAGGTTTTCAAGTACACAACTGGAATTATCAAGGAAGTTCAAATTGAAGATTTCCCTAAGGCAAGAAAATCGTTCCTTCCACCTCTTCCAAAGTCTCGACCAAGATACGGTGAGGTAATTACACAGAAGAATAAATCGGTTGCGAGCCAAAAACCCTGGACGAAGGGACTTTACGAGGGTGTCATTGCTGCGGATCTCATCTGGAAACAGAAACCTCTTGAACAAAGGAATCGGATCGCGCTTATCGTACTAGATAGCACGCTTGAAATTGCATTCAAGGAATATCTAGTCAATGAATCGGACGAATACTACGCCGATGCGCAACTCCAAAACATCTTTTGTAAGCGACACTTGGTTCACGAGGAGGTAAAAAAACACATTACTAATATCAATGCCAGCGTTTGGAAAAAGATATCGTATTACAATAACCTCCGAAATAAGCTTGTTCATGAAAGAGCCACGGTAGGCATTGGTGATCCCGAGATAGAGGACTTCAGGGATGTTGTAGAAAGCGTTCTAAACACGCTCTTCAAATTAAGGTTTGACGAGAATTAGTTTTCCAAATAGAAGTGCCGCTAACCTGCCAACATTCCGAAGTTAACTTGATGATAAGGGCGCTGGACCACCATCGCAATGCCTAACCACTTACTGCAGCGGACCGCGGCTACGCCGCTAGGGCAAATGTCCATTTGTTGTCATAGGTGTTCGGATTACATAGTGAGTCGGCCTTCACCGGCCGCGCCGCTGAGTTCGACCGTTACACAAAAATAAAAAGTCCAGCATCAATCCTTTTTCATAATCATCACAGAGACAGCCAATTTATAATGTGAACATACCATCAACCTTCCACTAAACGATGATTCAATCCACTTTATCGCTTCAATCCAACAGTTCTTCCCATGATGCTGTTTATTCTACAAATTTTTCTCTGTTGGAAATGACACAAATTTCAACGGCGAGCTAACACATCTCATCTTTACAGGATGCAGGTGTGAACAAAATAGGAATTTCTTTTGAATTGGAATTTGGGATGCTATTTTTTCAGTCTGGAGGGAAAAGATTCACTTCAACACCAGTCGCTTCTGCCCCGAAATCCTTAAGCCGCTTTTCAAGATAAGTTTCACAAATTTTTTATTGATAAATCCGATTTTTTTTGATATATTGCCGTAGAGGTCATCGAATTTTTGGAGAGAGGTTAGATTAAAAAAACCTATTTCTAATGAACAAACGTCATAAGAAAACGCTTAATTCAATTTTCGCGTAGCCCATATCAGGCAATATCAAATGGCGAGAAGTTGAATCACTTTTAAAATCCCTCGGCGCTGTCCTTAGTGAACGTGAAGGATCGAGAGTGGCGATGTTATTAAATGATAGAGTTGCTGTGTTTCATCGCCCGCATCCAGATCCGAATATGGATAAGGGTGCGGTAAAAGATTTGCGGAGATTTTTAGAAAGTGTAGGAATTATGCCATGATTGAATACAAAGGTTATATTGGAATTGTCGAGTTTGATCCCGAAATTGATTCATTTCACGGGACCGTAATAAATACAAACGACGTCATTACGTTTTATGGTTCTTCAGTGGCGGAGCTTCGAGACGAAATAATGAAATCTATTGAGGAATACTTTCAGTTTTGTCGAGAACATAATAGGAAGCCAGAAGAACCCTTCTCAGGCAGGTTAATGATTCGAACAAGTCCCGAACTACATCGTCTTGTCGCTTTGAAAGCTGCTCGCCATCAAATAAATATGAATACCTATATACAGGAAATATTGAAGAAGGCAGTAGCAACAGAATAAGGAATGTAGTTTACTCTAATCTTCATCTAAAGCAATAAAATCAAACCATCCAAATCCTTTTATTCGGAACTCATCTCAATAATTTTAAGCCTTCATTGAGTCTACCTAAAACTGGAATTTAGAATGCTGTTTTTTCCGAGGGGAAAGGAAAAATTCATTTCAACACCATTCGTTTCTGCCCCGAAACTGTCGCAGCGTTTTCAAGATCAGTAACCGAAATGGTTAATAAGCAGGGACCAGATGGGAATTTTGAGAAATCGATCATTAAATAAATCTGCTGGAATTCTGCCTGCCCCTCAGATTCAAAACTGCTACCGATTTTTTCTTCGGACTTATTCCCAATCAAATGGCTAATAAATTGGATGGCAGAAGCGAAGGCAGAAGTATTATCGGTGGAAAACGAGCGGACTTCATAAGTGACGCGAAACCGGGATTTAGATTCTTGATTCAATGTCAAATTATAGATTTCAAAATAAACATAAATTGGATTTATTTTTCGAATCGTATTGCCAATATACGGTACAATCAGCAAATTATTCGGTTTTAAATTTCTCTGGTTGGAAATCCCTTCCCTTATTTGAGGAGAGAATTGAATATCACTGATCATTAAACGATCATCGGAAAAATCTTTCACACTCAACTGTGCTCTCAGAATGGCAAGACGCTTGCTTTCAGGACTGTCCAATTGTAAAGCTATATTATACAATCCTGGTGGTAGTTCCTCGGTATGTTGGTTGATATAAATTCGTTTTTCTATCTCTCTCTGATTTCTTGCCCCAATTTTTAATCCTTCTTTTTTATGTAAAACTTTGTCAAAATCTTGATTATAGATCGTTAATTGTTTTTCTACAAAACTGGCCAGTGGTATTTGAGTATCATGTTCAAAATTAAGCTGATTCAATGGCAAAGAATAGTAAAGCTCAACTTTAGAATTACCATACTCTCCACGAAAAACAGCACTGGCAAGTCGTGCATCGAGACGTTCTTTTTCATGGCTAAAGCTATGTCGTACTGGTGGTGCTGTTTCCAGGGCTAATCTTTTTTCTCCATTTAATTCTTCAGTCAATTGATAAAAAGTACCCTCGGCTAATAATTCGGCTGTTCCATCAGCTATTTCACGAAAAGTAAGGTATCTTGGATGCAAAGACTCTCTTTCTACATATAACTCTGCAGCAATAGGAACTTTATAGCTTGAAGGGCCTGGCTTTATTGCTTCCATAAGATTGTTAACTTCTCGAAATCCAAAACCCGGTTTAGAGACGAAATCAAAGAATAAATTATAATCATAATAGACCCATGTCTCATTATCCCGATAAGGTTTACCAACACCATAGGACAGTGCTTTGTCATCAGGTTCACCATATTTTAAATAGTATTTACCACGATCGTCCAAATAAAGGGGAGTAATTAAATTGGAATAATATTTTTTTGCATGTTTAAATCGATCGATAAATTCATTATAAAATTCATTATTTTCGGTATCCGGAGTGGGATCTAAAATCTTCCAATATTTCTGTTCCCATTTTTCTTTATCAGCAGGATCAATTATCTGATCATATATTTGTCTCAATTCATCGTGAAGGACTAACCGAAAAGCTGCCTCTCGTTGTTGTCTATTTTTATAAATATATTGAGAATTAGCACTTATTGCCAACATCAAAAGCAAAATGAATATAATTATTGCTTTCAAACTTCTAACTTTAGTTTTCCAGACATTATACATTTACAACCTCCCTATAGTATTGTCAGTCAACTGAGTTTATGAAATTGAAAAAAAAAGCAGTATCTCTTCCGATGAGATACTGCTTTTTTTTAAGTCAAAGTATTAATTACAGACCAAATGTAAATGAAAAACTATGTGCTGAAGTTAATATTCCCAGATCAGTATAAGAGTAATCGAGTCTTACATTAGATTTCATGCCAGGTATTTTTAAATTGAGACCAGCACCAAATGCGAATCGTAAGTCGTAGTTTAAACTTAATTCTTCTTCCTGAATTAATTTTTCTTCATCATAATCTTTCGGACGATAAATAATACCTCCTCTGAGAAATAACATGTTATTCCAGGCATATTCAGCGCCAAAAGTACCATAGGGATTTAAATCCCGAGGATCACTATAATCCAGGTTACAAGTCAATCTGGATTTTTCCCGATTTATTGCATCCAGAGATACCCCAAAACGAAATATGAGCGGTAATGGCCAGCTTTCAGTTTCCAGGCGTGATTCTTTCATGGGATTACCCTCAATCACCTCATCAATATCTGCCTTTACCATCTGATCTGTACCCTTTAGTGTCATCTTTCCGCCGAAATTGCTGATGCTCATCCCAATTCGCATGCCGTAAAAGCCAGTCTTAAATTGAGTTCCTGCATCAAGAGCTATTGTACTCGCAGAACAAAAACTGATTGTCTCGTGAACATATTTAACCTTCACGCCTACCGCAAAGCGGTCGGTCAATTGTCGGGCATACGTGACTCCCAATGCCAGGTCATTGGGGGAAAAGAATGTCCCAGTACCACTAGGTTCCGAGGGGGTGGTTCGTTCCATATCACCCATAGTGAGAGAATTGATACTCACACCGATGGTTCCCCAATTACCCATGGGGTAGGCAACCGCTCCAAAATTATGACTGATGTCCAAAATCCAGTCAGTATACATAATACCCACCTCCAATGAGGTTAAATTTGCTATGCCGGCAGGATTCCAATAGAGCGCTGTCACATCATTTACATGAGCAACAAACGCACCTCCCATGGCGGTAGCCCTGGACCCAACACCAATTTTAAGAAAATTAGCAACAGAAGTGCCGCTATTGTCATTACCAGCATAGGCCAACGATATACTCAGGAAGAGGCAGAGAATGATATATAGAAATTTTTTATTCATGTTTTGTCCTCCACAATTTTTTTATTTAATGATAGCGAATTTGCCCAGTTTTTCCCCAATTCCTTCGGCTTTTATATGATAGATGTATATGCCAAAGCCAACTTCCTGGTCATTATAGGTAGTTAGATCCCAAGCTTCAACACTGGGTCCGCGATAACCATCACTGCCCGGCTCGTGGTGCAGAATTTGAACCAGATCACCCGATAACGTAAAAATGCGGATGGTACACTCTTCCGGCAAGAAATGAAACTGGAGTTCCTTCACCCACCATTCCAATGAGCTTTCATAGGCCGAGGTAACAGCGTAGGGATTGGGTATTACTCGGATTTGATCCAGATCATCGGCCGTAGGAGTTACTGTTGCACCGGCAGCGGTAAATTGATACACGTCATTGCTGGTAAACGGTTTGAAGGTAACTATCCGAAAAATATCGCCAACGTTGTATTTTGAATCCGTGGAGAAGCGGAAGTAATAACCATAGTCATCTGGCCAAGCACTGACGTACTGAGTACCATCGTATGGAGTATTGCATGGAAAGATATAATCTTTGTTTGGAATATCAAAAGACTCATCACCGCGGTCATAGACATCGCTGTTGATCTGCATGTCGGTGGTGATATTCCAAACTTCATAGGGTACATTCACCGGTCCGTAGGGATCTTCATACTGCCAGGCTATGGAACCGCCCTCGGTAAAGCGAATTTCATAATCGTCGGAAAGACCAGAACCAGCGGGATTTTCAAAGTCCCAGGATCCCATCCAGAGAGAATCGCCTACGACCGCGCCGGTGGCGTCATCGTCAATTCCTGTTTCAGCATCTATGGCGATTAACCGCATGCCATTGAATAGAGGCAGTTTGTCAACATCGGGATCATCAGGCGCTATCACAGGTTCTGGGCCCATTACAGTTTGTCCGCTCAAAGTAACCTTTACCATGGTTTCCTGGTCAGGATCCTGCTCAAAAGTGACCTCATAAGTACCGGATACTACTTCATTGGGATCTAAAACTTCCACTTCAACAGTACCAGCGGAAATTCCACTCACATGTTCTACTTCAGTTAAAGAGGATGTCTGAAATCCAGCTGGTGCTGCTTGTGGAACCACCAGAACGGTATTATCCCCTGGTCTATTTGGATCGGTGAGCCGGGGATTTTCCATCGGTGGAATAATCAGATCGCCGTAAGTATCCTCACCGTCATAAGCACAGACTGCATACCAGTATTCCACCCCGTTTTTGAGATTACTGTCCACAAATTTGTGGAACAGGCCGCTATCTGTACCCAGATTCAGGAATGGATTGAGAGGACTGGTTCCAGTTACACCATCGATGAGGTCACACTGAGCTAAAGCTACATAGCCAGCCAAAGCGCCGATCTCATTATAGATAGGATCACCCCAGGACAAACCGCGATCAGTAGAACGATAGACGCGGTATCCCTGAAATGCACTATTTTCGGTAAGCGGATCTACAGAGCTCTCTGATGGTTCCGCATCCCAGTACAAAGTCACCTGTTGATCACCCGCCACTGCCGTTACAGCAGGTTGGGTCGGTGGTACCGCAGTTTTGTAATTCTTATTATACAGCAACTGACATAGGGTTGCATTAGCCATCATGTCGGCTTTGTTAATACCAAAAATATTAGCAAACGTGAAGGTAACCGTCTGGCCCGGAGCCAGATCAAAAGGTCCTGAAGCATGCAAAGAAGTAACGTCTGGACCATAGGTATCTGGTGTTCCTGTCCAGTCAGTGGAGTGTGGCTCTACATTATCAACTTCATCGATACCCCGGGTCAAAAAGTCATAAACCGATGCTTGATCTGGCAACGTAATGAAGTCATCATAGGTCTCGCACACCAGAGTGGTAAGACCTAATTCCTCGCCATCTTCTCCCCTTGGCGTCTCCAGCATCTTCAAACCCTGCCAGGCAACGTTCTTTTCAACGTATCCTGCCGACACATCATCGCCGTCCCAGAGATAGAGGAAATTGCCCAGAATAGTATCTTCTTCTACTGAGATGAACTTGGCAAAGTCGTCCATCCATTCGCCAGAACCTTCCTCTGGGGAATCCATATCCGTATGTATACCCACGTAACAGTCTTTAATCGTTTCGGTTCCTGTGTTTTCAACGTAGAACTTGAACACAATGAAGTCATCGGCTAAGATACTGGACCACTGCATAGCTCTGCCGTATGTGCGAACGTGTAAAGGTGTTAATTGTTTGCAGTCCGGATCATCATCCACGGCTACCCAGACGGCTTCGGCATCAGCCGCTACTCCCCCATCTTCGTACACGCCGGGAAAGCCCTGAGGGCCGATGGCTCCTATATCAACAGGCCATGTGCTCGCCCAGGACTCGGGTTTGTTACTCATGGCAAGGCCGTTTTCACCAATACCCGAATCATAGCCGGGAAGAGGCTCATAGTGATTCTCGTTGATGTCCTCATAACACCCGATGGCGGCATTAGAGATGCGTTTTTCACCGTTGACGATTCCGCCAACGATCAGAGCTTCGCACCACTGGTAGGTGATGCCCGATCCAATGGGATATTCAAAGGTAATCATCTCACGGCTATATCCCAACCGATTGGCATTATTAATTTCTAACCGGATTTTACCGACATCCAGCATACCATATTTACGATCAGCAAAACCCGAGGGCTTGGCCAGCCTATTGACCCAACCCTTCTCATTACAGATTTTAGCGTAATATTCCCATTTAGACATTCCCAGCCCCCCTTGAGATAAGGCATATTCTGGATATATTAGGACGAGAAGTAACAGGGAAATTGATAATATAAATAGAGTTTGTTTTATCATGTTTTAATCCTCCTGATTATTGGATTTTGTCTAAAAACCAATGCTCAAACCTAGTTCTAAAGTTCTGGGTGGGCCGATATATTGTGGTCGTTGAACATTGTCAGCGGTATCATCCCAGTCATTAGTGGCATCGGGTAATCCTGTATTGCCAAATACATATAGTACGTTTCTTTTGTTGAATAGATTGGTAAGATCGGCATAAAGGACATATTCCAGCCCCATCAATTTAAACTGCTTGGTGGCTCGTACATTCACATTCATTGTCCAGGGCCTACGGGCGCTCATCGGTTCATCGATGCGTAAACCTCTTGCGCTCAACGGAGTATAAGGCAGCCCACTGCCGTAGTTACCGGTTAAATTAATACCCCAGCTTCCTGGCTTTGCAATGTTAACAACAAAGTTAAATGTATGGGTCTGATCCCAGTCCATGGTCACGGTCTTTTTCGGTGGAACTGTATTATAAACCGAGAAGTAGTACCAATCCCACCAATGTTCATCCACAGAGGGAGCATTGCCCTCAGCCCGTGAGAAAGTATAGTTAAGCGTACCACTAAAGTAGTTAGAGAATCTTTTGTTTAGAGTAACTTCTACTCCTTTAGCATTAGCATAATCTATATTCGCATAGCGCCAATAGTCAACAGGTGTAGCATCGTATTGACGTTCTGCAACATAGTCGAAAATATCTCTGTAATAAAACGTTACATCAAGCGATATATTTTTAGATAACCTGGTTTCTACACCTGCCTCGTAAATAATATTCTTTTCTGGCCTTAGATTCGCATTCCCGATTTCGCTATAGACCTCATCAATCGACATATCAGGATAAGGGTAGTTTTCGTAATCCCTGTTTTCAAAGTAATACAGGAACTGATACTGCGGCACCTGATAGAAATGGCCGTAAGCAAAATGTAGGACAGCCTTATCGGTAATGGGATGGGCAAAACCAAGTCTGGGACTCAGATGAAGTATTTTGTCAGCATCTTTTAAGGCAGATTCAGTGGGCTTATGTGGATCTTCAAAATATGTGGCTTTGGTATCCATATAATCCAACCGTAAACCTGCATTGATGACCATTCCCCATTCCTCAAATTCCATCTTGTCCTGAATGTAAGCAGATCCTTCTATCGGTTTATGGTGGTAATTTTCCATCCATACAGGTGGCGGGTTATAAGGTCCAAAAATATCCCAATAGGAAATATCTATCTGCTTAAATTCAAAACCTACTTTGAACTGGTGTATCCTGCTTACCTGGTTGGTCACGTCCAGTTTGGCAGTGGTGATAATGTTTTTCTCCTCTTCCCAATCATCACCTCCACCAGTATGCCAGGTGCTGTCAATGATCGCTCCTTCTTCATCTCGCTCATAGACCCACCAGCCGTTCCAAAACTCGTACTCTTCGTCACGCTGGACGCGTTCTGCTTTTCCGGTGTATTCTCCGTCGTATTTTCCCGTTTCTTCGTTATAACTGAGAATATGCCATTTACCATTCTCATCCTGCTCGCTGAAAAATTCCTTTTGCGGATACTCATAATAATATTTCTCGCTATTGAACTGGGAAGCCCTGAAGGTGTAAAAAGTCGATGGACTAAGAGTGTGGGTAAACGTCAGATTCAGCATGTAATTATCATCATATATAGTTTCATATGCATCAGGAGTATATTTGTAGTAATGGTAATAGTTTTTATATTTCTTTTTACTGTAGACGCCTCCCAAAGCTAATTTCATGCTTTTGAAGGGTCTTAACACCAGCTTTACGTTAGCTCTTCGCTCCTCGCGAAACGGCATACCAGTCCACCCCAAATAAGTATCGGTGTTCAGCATATCTCCGGCAATAAAGAAAGTATTTCCCTTTGGCAGGAACGGAATCGGACCGCCCAGATAGAAATCAGGGCGATAGGTATTAAAATCCTTGACCTTTTTGGTTCTTGTTTCCCAATATAGAGGACTATACTTATTTTGGCCTGGCTCGACCGGTAGGGTGCCGACGTCTTCTACACGTCCGATCTCGTTGCCATCTTCATCTACCTTTATCCAGTCTTTACCATCCCTGAGATGTTTGTACAGGTATTCATATTCATGAGGATTCACGTACTTATCGGTACGGAAACGAAGTCTACCGCTGTACTTGGGACCTCCTTCCTTAGTGACAATATTGAGCACGCCTGACAGGGCTTCTCCATATTCGGCATTGAATGTTCCGGTCATGACTGCTAATTCGGCAATACCAACATTAGCTACATCGCTGCCGGCTCCACCCATAAGGGGATCTTCCACGTAAAAACCGTCGATCATGTAGGCTACTTCCTCTGGTCTGCCACCACGTATGTTGTAAGTACGCTCAGACCTGGTATCGTTGGGATTTTCAGCACCAAAAGACTCCACAAATCCTGGCATAGTTACCATTACCTCAGTATACGTATTCACCGGCATCTGATCTATCTGTTCTGCTGTAGTGATCACCTGGGAAGAAGTTACGTCCATCTCTAAGATTGGTCTTTCAGCAACTATTTCTATCGCTTCTCCTGCAAGAACAGTAGTAGAAAGTTCAAAATCCAATTTTGTGGTTAAATCAACGATAACCTGGACTTCGGTTTTTACCACCGGCTGATAACCCATCATTGAAGCCTTAACCCGATATTTTCCGGGCGGAATGTTAATGATGAAGTAATAGCCGTTCACATCAGCCGCAGCGCCCATAATCGTCCCTTCAATGACCACATTGGCTCCAGGCAAAGGATTGCCGGTCTGATTATCCTTTACATATCCAGCAATTTTACCTGTCGTACCACTATTGGCAATTGTGGAAATTGAAAAGATAAACAGCAGCAACAGAAAAACGACATTGATTTTGTTGCTCATAAATCACCCTCCTAGTTCTGTTTGATTAATTAATCCAAAATATTAATTTACTTATTAAATATAGTTATTCTCACCTCCTTTCAAGCAAAAGATTAATTTTATTGCAGGTAAAATAGGCATAATTATCCATCATAAAAAAGAAATTAGTGAGTTATTGAGAAAAAAATTGAGCCATAGAAAAGTTTTAGTGTATTATAAAACACGAACGAGGTCATAAATCTATCACTCATCCTGTACTGATGGAATGCGATGGGAGATTTCGGCTACCAGGATTTATATATTTCAATTTTTGGTTTTGATTTTGTTTAAATTATAGCTCCAAACATTAAACATTTTAAATATTACAAAATTTGTACCATTTTAATTTTAACACTATCATCCTCATTAATCCAAAGCAAATGAAAGGAATTTTTGGATTTACGATTTTAGATTTGTACCGCTTTTTGATGATTAGCCTAACAATGTGTCAAACAAATCGTTTAGATTGATTGGCCTGGGAAATATTTTTGAAACGCCAGTTTCTCTTGCCGAGTCGACTAATACTGTGCTATAGCGGTGGTCAAAAACAGAACCGCCTCTGGCTTAGGCTTAATTTGTCGTAATCGCTGGCAAATCAGCAAGCCATTGTCATCACACCCCTCATCCCCCAGCAACTCCTAGACCTGAAAGGGTATTGGGATCATCTTCAACAACTAACAGTTGGTTTATGGTGTTCCTCATTATTTTAAGATAATCGATTTCAAACAAAAATTCAATAACCCAAAAGGGTTATTTTTTTTGCGATTATTATTCCTTTCAATTTGTATGATACCCTTGCGAAGGTTTAGAGGTATACTATATATTGAATATAACTTAAAATATGCCGCAATATATAGATGTTTGTACATAAAGTAACCTGCACAAGGGTAATAAAACAACAGAGTCATATATTACATAATTTCAGGATTGTCAAGTAAAATATGTTAGCGACTACAATTTGATCTCCATTTAGTCGGTGCATATTTACAATGTTAATAGGGCGTCACAAAACTAGCAGCCAAACTTATATTGGACTCATTCAATCAAGATGATTTTCCGGATCATTATCTGTTTTCCACCTTTTAAATGACCCACATATATTCCGGAAAATACCGCATTGCCATAATCATCTTTGCCATTCCAGTTTACGGTATGAATACCGCTATCATAAAAACCAGATGTAACATGAATAATTTAAATTTCGGAATCGATTGATTATACTGTTCCTGCTTCACACCAACCGATCGAATATGTAAATCAAGTTGATCACCAGCCTTCAAAAAATGCAGTCGTGCATTGAACATCCCACGATAATTGGTAGAACGATTCCCTGCCCACGTATAACTCGCACATTTATAAGTCATTCTATTGGTATCCAGAATATACACGATTCCATTGATCATAATGCTGCCTCGAGTATTTGAGCTATCCTCAATTCCACTGAGAACCACATTAGTAAAATCATTGTTAATTTAATAATCGGCCACAGGTTGAAAATAGGAACCTGAATCGACGAGTTCCCTATTATTAAAATTGAAAACAGCGCGCCGGGTCAAATGATAGAAAATGATATTGGTTAAGGTAAGCGGTCGACCGGGCTGGCAATCGATAATCGAATCTTCACTAGTTTGTAGATTATAGTTACCGTAGCATCTCCCACAATTTTGCCATTGCCATCTTTATCGATGCACATTGCCGTATTATCACAGATGCCGAGGCCCAACAAATCGTGCTGTCCATTATCAATAATGCGACGAGCGATCATCGGTACCAATCGAGCCAATCTGCCCCGGGGATGAAAATGGGAATCCGTTAAAACATTCGGCAGGATGTTCAGAAAATCATCGGTCAACGTAATGTCAGGATGGTAGGGATCGTACGCTGCTTTATCGGGATAAAGATAGCCGCCGGTCGCATCATAGACAACTTCACCCAAAACCGCCAACCCGGCACTTGTCCCTCCAATAGCCCCGCCATTTTGAAACACATAATGGATGTCATCCTGAACCAGCGAACCGTTCCATGTTTCAACATAATCACCATTTTCTTTAGTGGCTGAACTATTACGAAAAAAGTAGCGAGGTTATAAATTTATCACTCATCCTGTACTGATGGAATGCGATGGGAGATGTCGGCTACCAGGATTTATATATTTCAATTTTTGGTTTTGATTTTGTTTAAATTATAGTTCCAAATATTAAACACTTTAAATATTACAAAATTTATACTATTTTGATTTTAGCACTATCATCTTCATTTTTTTTATAATGTATTGTTTTTTCTACGTAGCATTATTTTTTTTGTTTAATTTTTCTTTTACATAAATTTCCTTTTATGTAATTTTTTTCACAGCAGTATGTAATTATTTGCAATTCTTCTAAGAAAAAAAAAGCCCTGCTCCTAAACGCAGGGCTTTTTCTAATTTTTCAGGATAGATAGTAAATTATTTTAAGAAAATCATGCTCCTCGTTAATTTCTGATTTCCGATTTGAAGTGTATATAGATAAATACCACTCGTCACCTTTCGGCTAGAATTATCTGTGCCATCCCACTGTACCAAATGCATCCCTTGCATTACAGTCTTATCAACCAACGTTTTTACTTCTTCACCCATTAAATTATACACTTTCAGCGTCACTCTCTCCGTTTCAGGTACACTGTAAGCGATAGTCGTCGTTGGATTAAAAGGATTGGGATAATTTTGACTGAGTTGAAAATCTGCTGGAATATTGTCGACATGGCGTTTGGATATCCCGGTGACCTGGTTTTCGAATCGTAGCACCAGACCATTGTCGGTAAAGACATAGCCGAAATCTTTATTCAGAAACACGCCGCTAACAATATAGTCACTCTCTGTCTCGGCAGGCGTATTTATCTGTCCCCATGTCGCTCCCAGGTCGGTGGTATAATAAACCCCGATATCATCCATTGCAACGATAATGTTGGTATTGGGTATTGCCACAACGCCATTGACATAACTACTGGCAGATGTATCGGGATTATTGGTCGCTGACCAGGTGGCGCCGCCATCGGTACTCTTGATAACATATCCGCCTCGAGCAGCGATCATGCCATTGTTGTCATCTACAAAAGCAATAGAGCGGGGATAGTTGGGAATGACATCTGTTGGAATTCTGAAGCTTTCCCACGTCACACCGGCATCATAAGAGCGGAAGACAAAGGAAGAATCATATTCCATAGTTGTTGCGGAGCACCATATACTCTCACCGACATTGCATGCCGCCAATCCCCAGGTATAGTATCCATAGGCGGCATTCAGGTAATCAATACCGGCAATCTCGGTCCAGGTATCACCCTTATCCTCAGTCCGTACGAAATGCATATTACCATTAGGTTCCATATCACCATAAGCGACCGCCACGTTTTCGCCGAGAATGCGAAGACCATCAAACCAGCCAGGAGCAATAACACTGATCATATATGAATATTTCTCTGTCCAGGTTACACCGCCGTCATCGGTTTTATAGATTTTCCCGTTTGCGGTAGCTACTAACGCGGTGTTGGCATCAAAAGCATCCATTTGCCCCGCCCGTCCATCGAGTGGAGTCGCATTATATGTAAAAGTAACGCCGCCATCAACGGATCTGAAAACATATGTTACCCTGGCAGTTCCGTCTATACCACAGAACCAGATCGTGTTACCATTCTCCAGGATTCTGCCAGGCTTAAAAAAGAGGTCGGAAGGCTGAATCGTTGATACCTCTTCTGCAACCACCAGGTTGTCAAACTCTAAACCGGTAGGTGCAGCGTAATCAAGCACGACAATTGGTTGAGTTCCAAGATTCGGAAAAGTCCCTGCTGGTGTACTTGATGTATAAAGCACCTCTAAAGCAGGATCATCATCAATGTTTGTTATGTTAATGACATTCCAAATACCTTCTGCTGCATAATCAGAGTCAATAACCGAGAGTTCATAATTAGCTGGATCTGTGATGTCGCCACCGCGGTAAGCAAAGCGATAAATCGAAGCATTAACATCGCCTGCCCGTGAACCAAACACATAATCTAAGAAACCATCACCGTCAATATCACCGATATCGGCACCCCATGCCCCGCGCGAGCCAGTTGACCAATATTGAGACAGATTTACAAGCTCTGTATGCTTTAGTGTATCTCCCTCTTCTTGTAACAAATAGACACCTTTTTTCGCATCATCGCCCCAGTCATAGACCGCACCAATAATCTCTTCAGTACCATCTCCATCAAGGTCAACAGCTTCGGCGGATTGGTTTGTTGAACCACCTTCTAATGGGCTTAATGCCGTGTAACTCCAGGCACTTCCGTCCCAGGAAAGTTTGGAAATTTCAACTTCACAGAAAAAATAGCAATTGCTGTTAATAATGGCTACATCCCATTTGTTTTCGATCGGTTGTGCTGAGAGATCGCCAAAATCTTTTCCACTGACTTCGATAGTCCATGTTTCGGAGCCATCGCCATTATCAGGAATATCTGTTACCGAGCACACAGCAAAATAATAACCGTCATCATTACCTTTTCGATCTGCAAAGACTATTTCATCAGTACCATCGTTATCCGGATCGGCAACAACTAAATCCATTGGACGAAGGTTGACATTATCCTCAGTTGTAATCGTCCATTTTGCACTCGGAGCATATTTAAGGGCTTCACCAGAGTTTACATTCGTATCAGTAGTTTCTATACCCATCACATCACTGCCATCTCCAGCAATTTCATAAACCAAAATTCGATAAGGATTAGCTTCAATACTTGTTGAATTTACTGCTCCCCAAAGAATCTCTGATTTGCCGTCTTTATCCAAATCTGTTACGGAAAGAGTCGGCCATGTGTTTTGATAAGCAACAGGTGCGACAGCACTCCAGACAACATCCCAATTCGTCCCATTTTGTTCTAATTTGTAAATTCTGGGGATAACTTCTGTCGGGCCATCATTCCAGTTATCGTTTACGATATAAATTTCCAGAAGTCCGTCATTGTCTAAATCGACACCTGAAACGATGTTTCCAGTACCACCATTATTCAGATCTGTTTCAGGTACTGGTATCTCCAAACTTCGAGTGAACTCCTGCGCAGCGAGATTTGTTGAAATTAAAAAACAGGTGAAAATAACAACTAATGTACCAATAGCAATTTGACGCTTCATACCATCCTCCATAATTTTACAATGACTGGTTAATTTTGAGTTAATTAAAAAAATAATAATCTTTTTTAATCATCACCTCCTTTGATTTTTTCCAACTGTTCTATTTTATATGGGTTATTTTTATCCTATAATTAAAATACTGGCTTTGAATCATACAAAAATATATGCCTGAAGCAATATTTTTGCTATGCCATGAAATTTCATGCAAGCCAGGGTGAAAGTATCGATCTGATAATGTTGTTACTTGCTCGCCTTTTAAATTGAAGATGGTAATTTTTACTGTAGTGCCAAAATTTAGATAAAAGTTGAGTTTGGTACTTTCATTGAAAGGATTTGGGTAAACCGATAGAAAAGATCCTAAAGACTCCGGCTCATGATTATCAGAAATAACAGTAATTTGATCTCTAACACTTAAACTGGCAACACTCGCTAAAGCTAATTTTGTAACCTTCTCGACAAGAGTTTGACGTAATGTACCTATCGTGTCTGATTGAGTATGATAATAAGGATTATAGGAATAATAAGGCGGATCACTGTACCAGGGACTATCGTTTTCCATTAAAAGAACAGCAGGGAAACCATAATATTGATAGGATTCATGATCACTATGAGGTACATCCACGGGATAATTATTTGTAATCAAGTTTGATGTATAAAGATCAGCAGTATCAAATAGAAAATTAGCTAACCATACAGATTGGGAATTCGCAATGACTTCAATATAATCTGTAATCGTATTATAAGCGATCATATCCAAAATAATAACAGCAGATAATTTTTCTCGTTGTTTGGACATGAGATTCGCGTCATAAAGACTGCCTGCGTGATGAATACCTGGAATTTTTGGATGATATTCCTCAGCAGCAAAAGCGATAAATTTGATTGTATGTTTATTTTGTAAATTATTCTCAGGATTACTAATCACCTGTGCGATCTCCATCAGGGCAGCTACCCCACTCGCATTATCGTCGGCACCTTGCACTTTAAACGTTTCCCAATTCGAAGACCAATTTTCTTCACGACTACCAGAAGCATCATAATGACCACCCAATATGATAACTTCAGGCATGAGCGATTTGCCTTTTAAGGTGGCAATCACATTGATGAGTGGGTACTGATTATAAGGAGGAATAGCTGATGAAATATAAAATGTATCCCGTATAACTTCTGTAATCCCTGGTAATGATCTAAAAAAATTATCTATATATTCAACTGCCTCATAGTTACCAGGTGTAAATGTTACCCGACTCTGATACCCATCAGCCCAACATAGCGCTTCAACATGGCCATATATTTTATCAACAGAGACAGAGTCAACCAGTGTTTGAATTTCCGGCAAAAAATCAAAGGTTTTTCCAATCGTACTCGTTGGTATGCATAATCCGAATAATAGTAATAATATTAACCGATATAATATTTTAGAAAATTTTCTCGTCTCTTTCAAGCTGCTAATCACCTTTCTGTAGCTAAAAAGAAAATCCCAGCGACACTCGATGGATATATTTTAATATTCCCAGGTCAGTAAAAGAGTAGTCCAACATGGCTGAACTATTTCCGAATAAATTAAAACTTATTCCTGTTCCAAGCGCCAAGCCACCCTCGTCTGTATTAAAACGATATCCCCCTCTGAAAAAGAACATTCGCTTGAAACAATATTCAATACCAAAGTTGTATTGCTCGAGATTATTGTTGGGATGAACCATATCCGCCGAAGTGGTGATTTTATTCTGATCCGAATTTAACAGATCAATACTCACTCCAAACCTGAAATTAATTGGAAGTGAATAGGTCTCAAATGTTTTTGGCACATCTACATCGACTGATCTCGGATCACTATAGTCAATATAAGAACCACTGAATTTAACCTCAGGACCAAAATGCAGGATGGACATTCCTAAAGTCAACCCATGAAAGTTAGTGTAATAGATTGTGCCCATATCCAGTGCCCAACTATAATATCCATGGTCAAAATAATTTTCACGAACCAATTTTGCTGTGAGACCAACAGAAAGGTGATTCGTCATATACCTGGCATAAGAAAGTCCAAGTGCATAATTAGTAATACTGAACATCTGACCGGTACCTTCCGGCTGGAGAACTGAAGTCACTTCCATATCACCGGTCATTAGATAAACGGAGCTAATCGCAAAAGTTCCAATATTACCAAAATTCATCGCAAAAGCAAAACCTCCAATTGAGATTTCTGCTGGCCAATCAGTAAAAGCAGTGTAAAAACTTCGGTTTTGATTAGATACTAAGCCGGCTGGATTCCAGAAAACAGATCCCGCATCATCTGTCAAAGCAGTAAAGGCTTCTCCCATTGCTGTACCACGAGCACCAATACCGATCTCTAAAAATTGGGCAACCGAAGTTCCTACGGGAGCGAAGTCTTGTGCGAAAGTTTGACCTCCTATAAAGGACAATATGACTACTGCTATTATAAGAGCTTTTCTATTCATTTATCTATTCCTCATTGAAAGTTAATAACTTAACGGATATAAAAAATTAAATATCAAAATAAATTAGAAATTGCTTGTCTATTTTCCTAACGAATAATGACAAACTTACCGACTTTCTGTCCCACAGATGGTGAATCAACAACGTACATATATATTCCCGGGGCTGCTTCCTGGTTATTACGAGTAATCAAATCCCATTCAGCAACACTAAGCCTACCGCTACCGGCAAATGCCTCGGTTTTACGAGCTGTTTCACCAGAAACGATTTCATCAATAAAATCACCATCCAGTGTAAAAATTTTGACTGTTGCATCTGCTGGTAGGTTGATGAATTGTAATCGATGTCGCCAGGGATCGGAATCACTGGGAATGGGATTGTTCCAGATCGTGCTGCCGAGATAAGGATTTGGTACGACTTTAACCCGACTCAAATCGGTGGCAACAGGATTTGCTGGTGAGATATATTTTAAGTTAGTCACAATATTGCTTTCCAGAACGCCAAATCCTTCAGCAATACTGACGGATTGCACCGAGTAATAGTAGTCAAAACCATTAATCACGTCTCTATCAATGATTTGATATTTATTAGGTTCATCAGCCGGTGGTGGAGGCCAACTGGGGCTGCCGGTTGTATCGACATACATTCCTAATCCTAATGGCTCCCATTTGAAAGCACCAGCCGCAGTTTTTCCATCACTCTTCCAGACTTTATATGCAAAAAATCGTGGATTGCTTTCAGGTGAATTATCCCACACCACCTTTACGCCAGCCACAATGCCATTTTCAATATGTTCTTCAACCTGTAAATCAGGAGATGGGGCTGCCAGGTTTGCCATTTGATAATCTACATCAACGATTGTTTGAGCGACATCCATAATTTTCACCAGCTCCACCAGGCTATAGATGCCCCCGCGTTCTGGATCACAACCAACGCCAAGGGCGGCTGTAACGACAACCGAATCTCCAGCAGCTAAGGTGTCTAAGGGTCCAATAGATAAGACAGCTCGATAATCGTAGGGGAAAGGAACACCTTCTGAAAGCACTGGACCTTCAAAAACTTTTGGCGCCATCATTCGATCATACGCCTCTTGATCTGTTGCCGGGTCGTTATAGATATGATTTTGATGGAATGAGCTGACCCGGAAAGAAGAAGGTTGGGTTTTCAAGACTTTGAATCCAATGATGCCTGGCGTTTGTAAAGTACCGTCGGGACCAGGATTACCCCTGTCATTCTCTTCACCATTATCGGCTGGATAATAAGGATTGTCATCATCCCACATGAACATCATGGTACTATCCGCATTTTCCGCAGTCAAACCATGATCAACAGCAGCCCACTCCGGGATATATTGTATCCAATCCCAGGAGGCATTACAGGCACCAAGATCATCTTGATTTGAGAAGCGATACTCGGCATCCCAATTGGGTAACTTCGAAACATCGGCATCCATTCGGTAAGTGAAATAAAATTCTGTTAAATCCCTTGGAGTGTCGGGATAACCATCATCATCAGTATCAATACCGACATTCTTGACTGTATACTCATATATAATGAAATCATCTCGAAAGCTTTCACTCCAGGCATAAGTTCGCTCAATGACTTCGAGACCTAATGGGGTATGTTCGGTTGCCAATGGTGCCTTCACGTCATAATACCGGGTGTAAGTATCTTCTTCAGACCTTGTACCGGGACTAAATACATGGACTGAATCTATCGGCGCAAATTCTTGATCCTCCGGCTGGGTTGAATGTATAATTCCATCGACCCTGGCAGTCAACCAGGGTGATCCTCGATAGAGATAAGAATTTCCCGATCCACCAGGCCAATCACAAGAGGGGCTGCGATCGACATAAGCATCATCGCCTGTCTTTCCAAAATTGGTTACCCGTTGCCACAATGTACCGATTTTATGCCATTTCCAATTATCAGGAACAATCGGTCCATTGGTAACGTTATTTTGCCTGGCAAGTCGCGATGTTTTGCCAGACTTATCTGCCCCCAATATTGTCGTTACAAGAAAAACAGTAATTAATACGATGCTTATGGGTAGAATTTTTTTTGAATACATTAATTACCTCCCTGACTAAAATTCAACTTTATCTTAAAATTCAACTGCCAGACCAAAACGAACCTGACGACCATCACTATAAACTTGAGTGTTTCTAATATAATCACCTGTAATATTGTCTCTCCTTACAATGGATGGGTCACCGGTGATTTCATAATACTGAGTACTTCCAATCCACCCAACGTTTTTACGATCAAATATATTAAACACATCGATAAACAACTGCAAATTAGCCCTGGATACTTTAAACTGGCGAATTAATTTTACATCAGTCGTACTTGTCCAGGGCATTCGCTGATCATTTACTTTACCTGAACCATAAGATGAATAGGGTAAACCACTGCCATATTCAAACTGAATATTCGCCATCCAATTAGAGAGCGGCTTAAAATTTGCAATAGCAAGTCCAAAATCAGCAGGCGTTTTTAATGTCACATTCGCATGTACGGTATGGGTTTGATCGAAATCCAGAATATTCATTCTCTTTGCATCTGTAAAAGTGCCATATCTGCTTGTATACGTTGAAGCCCTTCCTTTAGCAATGGAATAAGTATAATTTGCCGATGCTCCCCAGAAACGACCGACTCGCTTGCTAAAGGTAAATTCCAGTCCCTTGATGTTTCCATAATCCGCATTGGTAAAGACGTTCAACTCAATATTTTGAATACTTCTGCCAACAAATTTCTGCCAATTCATTAAATTAGTGACATCTTTATAATATCCGGTGATCGTTCCTTTAATATCATCTGTAAACTGATGTTCAACTCCGACTTCATAAGCAACAGTTTTTTCGGGCATCAAATCAGGATTTCCAATATAATTACCAACCTTTGTCAAAGCCTGTATTTTATTATTCCGATAAAGGAAATATCCATCTGGTCTCTGGAAATAGTGACCGTACGTAAAATGAAGCAGATCACGATCAGTAATCGGGTGAGAAATACCTAATCGGGGACTAAATTGATATTTTGTCGTCGCTTTTTTAGGACTTAGGAAAATTGGGATATCGTTCTCATCAACCTGCGAATATGGATAATTATAGTCAGCAGGAAAGTAAACATAATCCTCTAAACCATTGGGATTGAACATATCGAAGCGTAAACCGATGAGTGCTATAATTCCAGAGAATTCGACCTTATCCTGAACATAAGCAGCAAAATCATAACTATCTTCATCCCAGATATCCTTACGAACAGAAGTCAGGTTAAGTGTCCAACTGATATTTTCAGTTTTTGTTCGATGTAATAAAAATTCCAGACCACCCTTAATCAGATGGTTGGATGTAAGCTGGCTGATTAAATCCGCTTTTAAACTGTGAGTCCATGACTTCTGATCTCGATAACCAGGATCATCGCCTCGAATCCACCATAAATTATTTTCTCTTTCACGATAGATCGGATGCGGGCCCGGCTTATTCACATCCCAGACAAGGTCTTCATCAGTATCGCCATCGCCATCGCGATCTTCCACATCTGGCGTCGCGTAATGATAATTGGTATAAAAGGTATTGAGTCGAATCTCATAGAAAGTATTCGGACTCAGTGTGTGTGTCCACAGCATGTAAGCCAGGTCACTATTCTGACGACGATCCCACAAATAATCTTGCATACTACCGACATAATAGCTTTTAATTAAACTATACTCATCACCTTCAAAAATTTGAGGAGTCTCTAAAGTGTTCACCGCTCCTTGCTGATCTCTATACTGGCTGGGATTTTTAACGTATATGTAATCAAGCAAGGTGTCGTTATTAACATATTTATATTCGTTCTTCTCAAAATCAGGTTCTGGACCATACTTTGATGCATAAAAATAGAACTGATCCCATTCGCTCTTACTCAGAATTCCACCGAAAGATAATTTATGTGTGGGTGAAATATTATATGTTAATTTTCCTTGATAGGATTGGCTGAATGTCTGTTGATTAATATAATATCCTCTATCTTTATCTGTTATTTCAGCGGAAAGTGATAATGATAGCGTACCAGGTAGCTTTAAACCAATCATTGGAAGAAGGTGAGTTGTTATTGGCTCAGGTCCATTAAAATTTAATTCATAAATATCTCTCAATAATTTTGTATTGATATCATCTGAGCCAAAATCAGTAGAAGAAAAGCGCAACTTTCCAGAATAATGTTGTTTACCTTCTTTTAATGCAAGATTCAGGATCCCTGATTGAACATTACCATATTCGGCCCCGAATCCACCTAATGACACCTCAAGTTCCTGAATACCATACTCTGGAATATCTGTCGTAAAACCACCGAGATCACCAGAGTAAGTTCCCGCCGGGTCTTTAACAGGAATTCCATCGATTAGCACTAAAACCTCCCCTTTTCGACCACCTCGGAAATGGTTTCCAACAACTCCAGCCTGGTTCTTAGCGATATCTTCAAAGCTATCAACTGGTTGCAAGTCAATTTGTTCTGAAGAGATAAAGTGTCTTGTTGAAACCTCATCTTTCTGGATCATGGGTCTTTCTGCAACTATGGTTACCGTTTCAGAAGCCTCCAGTATTTCCGTTGTAAGAGAAAAATCAACCTTTGTTGTTAAATCGATAGAAACCTTCACATTTTCTACCGTGACGGCTGTATAACCTATCATCGTAGCCTTAAGGCGATAGGTTCCTACAGGGACATTCAGGATAACGTAATTACCATTTATGTCCGAGGCTGCACCCATTGTTGTCCCTTCGATCACAACATTAACGCCTGGCAATGGTTGATTAGTCTCAAAATCGACAATCTTACCCGTGATCTTACCTGTTACACCTGCCATGGCACTACTTGCAAGGAAGATAAAAAGAGTCAAAAATGTTAATCTTTTAATCATTGAAATCCTCCCCAAATATAGATGAAGCTATTTGTTAATTAAACATTAGTGAGTTAATTATCTTTTTCATTGCCTGGTGAATTCTATAATTTAAAGTATTCTTAAAATGTTTGAATAATGTGCCTTTTCAGTTATTATAGATCAGATTAATTTGTATCTTATTACGAAACATTAATATTATAAATTTCAGCAATAAAGTCAAGGAAAAAATGAGTTGAGCTTTAAAATTATCTTGACTATTCAATCACAAATTATAAAACTAATAATCCCAAACAAATTTAAAGGAGAAATCTATAAATTAAATCTTTTCGTTCAAACACTAATTATGTACCTACGGTTACACGAAACTCATTTCAACAAAATCATTTTGCCTGTAAATATCTGGTTATTTATTAACAAACGGTAGAAATAAACTCCAGATGAAAAATTATAGCCATCGAATATAACTTCATGATGCCCCTTCTCAAATGATTGATCGACAATGGTAGCTGCCTCACGCCCTAAAACATCATATACTTTCAACACAACATGATTGGTTTGAGGAATATCAAACGGAATTATTGTCATGGCATTAAAGGGATTGGGAAAATTTTGATGCAATTTATATTCAACAGGTGGATTATGTGTCTCAACAACAAAGGTAATATCAATGGTCTTAAATTTAAAGATTTCTGACCAATTACCGGTTCCAATCGAGTTTGTTGCATTTACCCGCCAGAAATAGAACGTGTTAGACTCCAAGGTAATACCTGAAAACGTTGTATCCGCAATTACACTGGTGTCAATAACCATGCATGGCGTCCCAAAAGTCATTCTTGTTGCCAATTGGAGTTGATATGAGCTGGCTTCCTCGAGGCTATTCCAGGTAAAAGTCGGTTCGATGGGTATGTTTTCTTCATTATTGGCTGGATAAACTAGGATTGGTGCAGTTGGGAATCCAGTAGTAAAGCTTCTATGTTCTGAAAAATCGCCTGTTCCACCGGCATTGCTCGCGCTTACCCGCCAATAGTATGTCTGTTGCCCTTCTAATTCGGACACTATTCCAAATGTATCAACAATACCTGATTCATCCCAATTGAGTTGTGAGCTGAATGTTGAATCTATCGATACCTGTAACTGGTAAGAGGCGGCATCTGTTGAGCGATACCAGCTTAATAGGACTTCTGAGGGCTGGTCTGGTTCACCATCCAGAGGCGATGCAAGCACTGGCTTTCCAGGCGGATATATACTGATAACCTGACTCATTCCACTTTCATTGGCATTTCGGTCTAAAGCGGTAACGACATAATAATAAGGTCCACCAATATCAGGAGGTGTTTCCGGAGTATTATAATTGACTCCAGATAGAGCAGAAATATTCGTTGCGTTTTCCAGATCATTAAGCTGGATATCACTTTTTTCAAATCGATAAACGACATAACGAACTGCGCTATCCCCGTCGGCTGCCAGAGCAGGCGGATCCCATTGCAATGCAGGGGGAACGGACGAAGCGACGGGTTCATACCTGAGATTTTGAGGCACCTTTGGGGGAATGGAATCTTTCCAGCTCATCACAGGATGCAATGCTGGATAATGATAGAAATCTGTTTTTAAAAAGTCTGTAAATCCCTTGGGATTTGACCGAAAGAAAAGCGCACGGAAGAAAATACTGCCATAACAGTTAGGCGTTTTGCGATTTAAGTGGAGTTGATTGGGCATTTCGTCCGCACTCCAACTCTCGATTCGATAGGCTGCCTGCCCGGCGTATAAATGCCTATTGTTCGTTTTTGATGCCCACCAGGGAAGCAGCTTACCATAGTCCTGACCACCGCCAAAGGGCCAATAGAGTTGGGGAGTGATATAATCGACAGTCTGTGCATTAAGCCAGGCTAATGCATCGGCGTAAATCACATTGTATGCATCAAGACCAACTATTCCTTGTGGGATGCCATTTTTCCAGATGCCAAAAGGACTGACACCAAATTTAACATACGGCTTAACAACCTGAATACTATCATGAACCATCTTGATAAACAAATTCACATTATCACGTCGCCAATCTCCCCGGTTTGTAAAACCTCTTGAATAATTCACAAAGGTTTGATCATCCTCGTTCGTTATCTGATCCGGAGGATATGGGTAAAAGTAATCATCAAAATGGACCCCGTCAATATCGTAACGCTGTACAACGTCCATAATAACGGCTGTTACATAATCACGAACCATGGGTAAGCCGGGATCCAGGAATTTCAAATCCCCAATTTGAATTATCCAGTCCGGATGCTGGGCGGATACATGAGTTGAATCGATTGGGTAGGTTCCAGTTTTTCTCACCGCCCGGTAGGGATTGAACCAGGCATGAAGCTCCATGCCACGCTTATGTGCTTCTTCAATAGCAAACTCGAGTGGATCATAAAAAGGAGAAGGGGCTTTCCCCTGGTTTCCTGTCAACCAATATGACCAGGGTTCATAAGATGATTGATATAATGCATCACATTCAGGACGAATCTGAAAAACAACCGCATTAATGCCAGCGTTCTTTAATTCATCAAGAATACGGATTAATTCAAGGCGTTGTGCCTCTGAATTGCTATATGGTGACGATGGCCAATCCAGATTGACTACGGTTGCAATCCATACTCCTCTGAATTCTCGTTTAGGTGGATTACTTTTTGAAAAGATGTTAGGCTGATTAAATAGGCACAAGATCAAGATGATAAGTAGCTGTTTTTTCATTCCTGTTAAGTTTGTCTATTGTAATTAATCGTGATAGATGCAATTCGAAATAATTTTAAACTGATTCCATCGCTCAGAGCGATGGAATCAGTTTAATTTAAATTGAATCCCTTCAAAGGCTTTTAAACTTGGAAAGGATGAGACGTTATTTGATCAGCAGCATTTGTCTATTTCTGAATTTGTTATTAAACCCCAATCGATAGAAATAAATTCCCGAAGCCAATTTGGCTGCATCAAATTGGACTTCATGATGTCCCGGTTCCAAAGTCTCATCAATTAAATTAGCAACCGTTCGTCCCAGAATATCATATATCTTCAGCACAACTCGTCCTCGGTTTGGAATATTGAATGAAATTGTTGTGAAGGGATTAAATGGATTGGGATAGTTTTGAAACAATTGAAAAGAAGAAGCGACAGGGGGAACACGGTCGTTGACGTGTATTAGCAGCGTTGTTTTTTTAACTAGCCGCAAATTGTCGAAATATATTTTACCACTGATAGCTCCACTATTGTCATGAGTTAATTGAAAGCTATCGAATCTATAGGTAGAGCCATCTAATATACCATTATTACCCTGGACATCCCATGTTCCAACAGTACTCGGATCACTCAAATTCCATTCAAGCAATTTCCAGCCATACCAGTCGATAGTAATCCATTTTGATACTTCATGACTGGTCCAGTTGGAACCACTTCCCTCATCAATACAAAAGCGGAATTTATTAATGCTACGATCGCCATAGACATAGCATTGGAGGGTATAGGTTTTATCGAAAATGACATCTCGAGGAGGTCCGGTGTTGAGATATTCCCTGAGTAGATATCCCTCGGGCGGCGGGGTTTCCATCCACAGATAAGTCAAAAATGAACAGCGTTTATTAAATGCATTGGTCCAGGAGCCAGGCAAATAGAAAAACCGGGTATATTCAAAAGCGGTTCCCGATGCGATAAGTCCATAAAATTGTCCTGCCTGACTGGGCTGCCACCAATGTACCCCGGCGTTGAAATCATCTATCATTTTCATTTCAGCATAACGCTCAACAGATGTAACAAAATTAATTGACAAATTCGAATCCATCTGGTTTCCCGTGGTATCCCTGATCGTATTGCATAGTAATAACGAATAATCATTCTTTTGCAGAAGCGATTCAAACGGCTTTAAATTAATGATGGACTTATCGGAAATAATGGAATGGATATAATCTATTTTGGTCGGTCCAGTGTTGTCCGATAATACAAAAGTTGAATCATAAATGGTTTCTGGATCGATGATTTCATCGAAAATGAATGTAAAGACATCTTCCACATCAATACTCGAGGGAGGCACTTGTAGATTTGGATGGCTGAAGACCACTATTGGACCCATGTTGTCGACCTCAAACGTTCTGAAGTGGAGATAGAATGGATCACCCGCAATACCATCAGCGTTGCCATCGATGGATTTGCCATTGATATCAGCCACGGAGCGTTCAATAGTAAGCGTATAATCTGTGGCGTAGCTAAAATTGCCCTTCACATCTACAGTTAATGACCTTTTTTCGTTATTCCAGATTAATTGATCAATTTCAATAGCCGGGGAAAAAGTTATTGCACCAGTGAATGTAGCTGGGTCCATCGTTTTTGAAAAATAGAAAACGATAGGACTATTTACTGAAATGGTATCCCCTTCTACTGGATCAGTGGCTATTACCGTAGGTGCATACGAAGGAATTGGATCCGATTCAGCAACATTGGAAGTATCGGATTCATTCCAATACCGATCAAGCGTTGTCGCAGCATAAAAATAGGTTCCGTTATAATCCTGTAAGCCGTTAAAGCTGTCGATGATAGAATAGCCTTCTTTGCCAAAATGAATATCTACAATTTCATCGCTATCGATATCAATTAAATTATCCATCGATCGATAAATAGCAAACCGATGATTAACTACTATCGATGGAGGATGAGTGATCGTGATTTGATAATGGAGTGAGTCGACCTTTGTTAACTGGATCGTTGGAGCGTCTGGGATTGCATTTGAAATCAGTTTTGTATCCCGAACTTTGGTTTTTCTGCTAAAAAAAGTGGAGCCTGCTTTTTCCCAATATTGGTAGTCATCCCAACTTCCATAACCAAAAAATTGAAATCCATCGACCCAGGGGATGGTTCTTACCGTTTCTACAATGTCAGGATGTTTATACCAGACTCTATCTTCAGCAAGCTTATATGAACCAGGACCGGTAGAAAATAACCGACCAGCGTTAATACCTTCTTGAATATAATCGAACCAGCAAGCAGGGCTATCCCCAACTAACATGCCATAGAATTCACTCCCGGTGCTCCAATGATAGTGCATTGGGGTCAGTTGATCAATATAGCCTTGGTTAAACCACAAGGCAGCATCCTGAAAGACATCGTCATATCCCTGCCAGCCTCCCCAATTATATCTACCTAAAGCTGCGACAGATACACGGACCCAAGATTTTACTGCTTTGGCAGAATCATTAAAAACTCTCACAAACTCTGTCACACACCATCTTCGCCACTCATCCCAAGAACTAAACCCGGCAGGAACACCCGCGCTGTAAGGATGTTCAATGTCATATATATATCGTAAACTAGGATTCTGATGCATTTTTGCAATTTGTTCTGGAGTTATCATTCCATCCATTGTAATATCACCAATGGATTCTTGCTTTAATGTTAGATCGGTTTGTTCTCCTGACGGATGATCGGTATATTCGTTCCATCTCACATAATCGAAATGAATACCATCAATATCATAGTTGCGTACAATTTCCATCGCAACACTTATTAAATATTCCCGGACTGCGTCTAAACCGGGAGACAAACATCTTATTGAATAGCCATTTTCATCTACTGTCATAAACACACCATCTTCATCGGTACAAACCCATTCAGGATGGTCAGCAGCAGGTGTCCCGGGATGGGTGGAAGAAGTATGAAACACATTAAACCAGGCGTGAAGCTCCATTCCCCGTTTATGCGCTTCCTCAATTGCATAAGCAAGGGGATCATAACCAGGATAGGCATATCCAGCATAATATCCCCACGGTTCATAGTTCGAGTTATAATACGCCGTCCCGCTCTGTCGAGCCTGCCATAGTACAGCGTTCATATTGGCTTTTTTATGGTTATCCATTACCTCACGAACCTGGGCTTTGTTTTGTTCGGTTGTCCAGTTCGATTTAATATGCTCACTAACCTTAATCCAGGTGGCTCGAAATTCATCATTATTTACAGCAGATAGATTATTATAGCTAAATAACAACAGAAAAAAAATGGTAATCAGTCGCTTCATCATGCAATCTCCGTTTAAAAATTCTTTTATCTCCGTAATATCTAATGAGTGCCTGGACGAAAACACAACTTTATGTCATTTCGACCGAAGGGAGAAATCTGTAAGTCCAATATTTGTGTAAAAAACAGATTCCTCACTTCGTTCGGAATGACTCTTTTACTACAAATTTAATAGTTTTTGTCCAGACACTAATGACCTATTTACCCGATTACCAAAATTTCGAGTAGTCGGGTAATTCTTCTTAATAAGAAGAACCCCTCCCCTCACAGAACCCGCCGTGCAGATTTCCCGCGACGGGCTCTTCGTTCATATTCACAGCAACAACCTTTCGGACATCGCTGTAATAAGGCAAAGTTTTGTTTCCACAAATGCTCCAAATCAGTGTTTGGTTCATGTGTCCCTTTACCTTTGCATATGAACGCTAACCCCTTCGAGTGATTCCAAGGGAATCTCGCCAGGCGTTACCTGACTACGCCTCTACTATGAGTTAGTCCGACTCCCTGCAAACCTTCGGACTTCCTCTCCTGTTTTCAGGCTTGTGCCCTCCTACCAGATCCCTGGTTACTGAGTGTGTGTTTACTGTCGCAAGCGGCAGGTTCCTCGTTTCACCAGAGCATCAGAGCTTACAGGGTCTCCCAAGTTCCTGTCGTCTCCTTGTAATATCATACCGTGGCCTTAGACCCCGAAAGAGCGATAGTATCTCACCATAGCGATACCACACATGTTGCCTTCCAGTTTGGGTAGACCGGGTAATTACGGGGCTCAATACCTTCACTTTCGTTACGGTCTAACAACTCCCTTCAGTTGGCTTCACCCGCTTCATTACTTCCGCAAGTGCAACAGTCAGTGATGAACGGCTGGTTAAGCCTTACCCATATCGAACTTTCACCGATAAGAAACTACAAGCTTAGCTTGGCGCACACCCAACAACCTAAAATTATTTCACCAAAACCATACGCCTTGATTTACTAAATTTTTTGGTATTCAGTTTATAAATATAAGTCCCACTGGCAACATTGTTACCATTATCATCTTTACCATCCCAGATCGTGTAGTACTCGCCGGTGGACTGATTTTCATTAACCAATGTTCGGACCTTTTTGCCTAATAGATCATAAACCGCTAATCGAACTTGATTTTTATTTCCAATCAACTGATATTTAATCAACGTCTCTAAATTAAACGGATTAGGGGAATTTTGATATAATCGAAATTGATCTGGCAATAGCGGTTCTACTTGGCTGATTGAAAGTGGAACTTTTTTAACAATTCGCAAATCATCGAAATAGAACGTTCCAGTAGTTATATTTCCCGGATTGTAAGTCAACTGTATACTTTCAAATCTTAATGTTCCATCCAGGTTGCCATCCCCAATCCAGGTGCCAGTCCCATCAGTTGTCATATCCCAGGAAACCAGTTTCCAGCCCAGCCAATCGATGGTAAACCAGGGGCTCACCTCATGATTGGCAGCGGCGAGGTTTGGATATTTATCGTCCACACAGAACCGAAATTGATTGCCACTGCCATCTCCAAAGATATAAACCTGTAATACATCAGTATTATCAAAAAGTACCTTCTTGGCTGGCGCTGCATCTGCCAGATATTCTCGAATCAGCCAGGAGCTTGCATTCACGTCCCAGCCATAATTGATCTGCAAAGAAGCTGTGCTTCCACTCGACAGATTCAATATTTCGTTATTTTCATTTCTACTGGTTTTCTCTGTAATAATCCCTGAAGTACTGCCACTGGACTGCGGAACCCACCAGTTACTAGTTAAATTTACTTCAAAATCGTCGATTTGAGTAATAAGATAATCTTCATTTGCGGTTCTAAAACTGTATGATTTATTACTTACAACCTCGTTACCAAAAAAATCATAAAAACCAGCATAAATTCGGGTGACATAGAGTTCATTACCAAAAAGTTTTTCCGATGGGAAAAAGCAAAATACACTTTGCTCCTTAATAACATGATACTTTAATGTTCCAGAAACGCTGGAATGATCCTGAAATCTTTCCAGCTTTACCTTATCACTTGAAATGGAAGCCGAGTCTATTTCTTCATCATAAACAATATTTATAATTGGCAGCAGGTCAATGTCCTTTGAAGTCTGGGGAGGGTAAATGGTCAGCAGTTTCGGTGGGGACATGTCCGGGGGACCGGTTGTGAAATGGAGCGTAAAATCGTCGCCACCAATCTCATCAGCATTGCCATCAAAAAGATGACCGTAAATATCCGTAGCTTTGCCAGAAATGGTAATTGAATAATTGGTATAAAAATCCAGACTGTCTCCTTTGATGGTTAGCCTTCTATCATTATTACTCCAGGTGATTATAACTTTTGCCTGGGGAGTAATAACCAAAGTCGATTCCACAGTAGCCGGGTTCATATTTCGGCTGAAATTGAAAATCACTGGTTCCCAAGCAGGGAAATTGGTATCGCCTTCAACCGGCGTTGTAGAAAGGATTGTTGGTGAAATCTTTGATATGATTTTAGGATCATTAAAAGAAAAAAATGTCTGGCTAATTACCACTTGAGAAGTGTCATTATAAAATCCATCTCGCGCGACAATCATCTCCAATGTGGTGTCAGCTGGTAGGTTCTCGAAATAATAAAAACCATTACGCAGCAAATTGGGATTTTTGGTGTATTTGTAAAATAAAGACTCATACGTATCAGTAACATAAGTCTGTCCATTGATCGTGATCTTTGCGCCATTAACAGGTATACCGTCATCCAGATCATTAATAATTCCAGCACAAATTCCTTCGGAAGGTCGTTCAATGGTAAAAAAGTCGAGAATCGACCAATAAAAGGTTTTTGCCTCCAATCGCTTCCATTCTGCATTCATGTTTAACTGGTTTTGGTGGGGATTGGTATGAAAACCAGCTTCGCTCAATTCCGAAGGCATAGTAGTTTCTCGATTGACATGAAGGTAAGGACCAGGCCAACTGGGGGAACACGCCCCGGTGTATTTATAGAAAGTACAGTCTCCAATAGACCCACGGGTATTGATTCGCATGCCGTCGGTTAGAACATCAACCATATAATCACTCATGTCCTTTCCGCCGTTGGGAACTTTTTCCTCGAGATTATAATATTGCCCCCACAAGAGCAGGGTACTATTACTTTGAGGACTGCCAGCATCGCTATGAATAGAGTGGAACCAGGAAGCGCCCAAGCGATTGGCATAATCTGATCGCTGGCTCAATGATACTTGCTGCTGATCATTAGTGCGTGATATATACACCGTATCAACATCCGTCGTATTTAATAGCATCTCGCGAAGTGCCAGGCCAACACGTAAATTCTTCTCTGCCTCTGAATAACCATAGATGCCCATATTTTCTGTGCGACTATGCCCGGGATCAAGGAAAATATTCCACCCCGACAATCCAGCAACCTGTGCAAATACTGAATTTGCCATGATTAAAAAGACAAAATTTAAGCTTATCACAAATTTCATATTTTCTTTCCTTTCAATATGTCAATGGTTAGTTATCAGTGGTCAGTAGTAAGATGTTAGTAGTTCGAAGCAAAAGACTTATTTATAAATACTGATACCCATTTATATACTCGTTAAGGGTAAAAATTACAGCCTTGTTGTCATTCCTGCGGATGCAGGAATCTATCTATAAACAAGTACTTAGGAGATGCCTGTATCCACAGGCATGACATGAAAAAATAATCCTTAATGAGTATATTAAAGCCGAATTGGTTTTCGGATAGCGATGCGTCGGCATTTGCAAATGCTGAAGCATCTTTAAAAATAAAAATCCGAAAACCATTTCATGTTATGTATACAACTCACCGATTACCACTCACAACTTCCCAATCACTATTCATCAATCAATTCTATTAAATAAATCGCTCCTTCATTAAAGACATCAAAAACGATCTTTTTTCCATCTGGTGACCAGGAGGGATTCATCTCTAATTTATCATCTGTTAAGGTCAATCGAATTTTTTCTGTGCCATCTATTTTTATCGTGTAAATATCGGATAAAAGAAATTGATGTCCATCATCGACCGTGATCATGTAGACAAGTCTCTGGCTATCAGGCGACCACTGAGGGCGATGCCCCTTGCCCAGGTCAGAACGACCAGTACCATCCAAATTCATCACAAAAAGATTTCCTCCCAACACTTCAAAAGCCACTTTTGAACGATCAGGTGATACGACCATATTCAGGCATTGTTCTTGTTTGAAAGGTTCTAAAACCTCGTATGCTCTTGTATCGACGTCCCCGATTGCAATCTTATCATGTTTTAAAAAATAAATTTTTTTGTCTATAAAAGTTTCTTCAAGTGTTCTGACTTTTCTTCCAGAGTCAAATATCTCTAATTTATTTCTATTAAACATATAGACTTTTTGGTTCCCATCAGCCCAGTGCGGTAAGCCAGGCATGAAGGTGCGGTAATCTGAAAGCAAGCGTGCTTCATTGGTCTCAAGATCAAATAATTTAACTGCATTATAGCGATATCGTTTATCAAATTTAGCAACTCGACTCAGAATTGCTTTTGAATCGGATGACCATTCGAACCCGAAACCGGCAGCCGGCTCATCAGTAATTTGGTGAACCAGACTTCCATCAGCATTCATCATCCAGATTCCCTGGTGTCGAGCGGTTGTAAAAGCAATTTTCGATCCATCGGGCGACCACAGCGGACGCATGTAAATTGCGCCATCACCACCAATTAGTTTAATCGCAGTCCCTTTGACTTTCAGCCCTGCTATGGTAAAACTTGAGCTACCGATAAAAATTAAAGTTAAAATAAAAAAGAACAATTTTCGCATGGATTATCTCCTTCAAATGTTTTGCTTGATGTTGAGTAGTTAAGTGAGTCAAGTACTACCTGATTACCCAGTCACTCAATTACCCAATCACCTGATAACAGTCATTTTCCTGATCTGACAATTATGATCTGTAACCAGTTGGTAAAAATAAATTCCCGATGACAGATCTTTTCCATTCCAGTTAACAGAATACTCACCTGGCATTTGATTTTCATCCACCACCCTCGCAACTTCCTGACCCAATAAGTTCAAAACCGTTAGCCTTACCCTGGTTTTCCCGGGAATCGTATAATGAAAAGTCGTACTGGCATTAAATGGATTGGGATAGTTTTGAGCCAGGTGAAACGACATTGGATTTTTGCCAGTATATAAATTTACATCTGAAATTTCAGAAATCAAAGCAAATTTTATGGCATCGGCTCGAAGCACCGAGTTTGGATTGGTATTTTTGCCAGTATCAACTACTTTGAACGTGATATCTTTACCTTCCGGCAGGTAATAACGCCCCAATGACACCCAATACCCACTGCCCTGGTTCTGATCAACCACGATCGAATCGACGACAACATTGGAGATGCTGAGAATATAGACCGCATAATTCGATGCATTAACCGTTTTTGGGACAATTTCAAATATCTCATAGACACCGTCCATTATCAGTTGCGTGGTAAATATCGCACTTGCCTGGGGAGACTGGTTCAACCAGCTATAGCGGCTTGATGGACCATAAGCCTGGGCATTACTGGTAAACCATTCTCCCTGTTCTGTATAATTTAAAGAATCCTCATTATCGATTATAGTGAAATAAGCCTGGACATTGGCATGGAATACAACGGAACAAATCGGCTCGAATGGATCATCGCTGCTGATGTACAGGGTATCAGTGATGCTCCCTTTGTCCCGTGAATAAAATTGAAGGGGAACATAAATTTTATTCATTCCGGGAATTTTCATTGGAAATTCAAGTTGGGTCAAAAGATTTTTATTGGCAGATGTTATATTGGCTACTGTTAAATCCTTATAACCGCGGTTGAATATTGTTAAGTTCAACTTCGTGGTATCGTCTTGAGATACCTCGCCGAGCTCGAGAAAATTTTGTTGGACATATAAATCTCTTTCCCGTACTAGGGCTGAAAATTTTGCAACATCTGCGGCAGCTATTTTCCCTGGCTGCTTAGCTCCTTCAATGACCATCTGCAGGTAGCTGCCCGATCCAGCTTCTAACATTGCTGTTGTAATATAAATCCAATCCATTGCTGGCAACGGCTCATTAAAAATCACCGAATCAACACATTGTGAATTGCTAAATAGGTAGAAAGAAGTTTGTGTGGCTGCATTCTGTACTGTCGGTATTTGAACAAAAATATTGTAGTAACCGGATTGTTCGATTTGAGGAATCCATCGGACTTTTCCCGTATCGCTGCTTGTTAACTGAGCCTGGTACGAATCCAGCCCCCAGGCGCCATTCGATGAAATTATCCAATTACCCTGTTCAATCATAAAACCAGCATCGCAGTTATCGACATAAATATCGTCGGGCAGGAAACGGATGAAGTCCATGGCCTGATTGCCAACGGTATCACATACGGCTACACCGACTTTGGCTAATAAGTTTTTATTCATTGGGATTATCGTTTGCCACTGGTTTTGCCCAATGGATTGACATGGCGCAATAAAATAATTCTCGTAAATATCCTTCACTGCTACAAAAGGCTGTTGTTGAAAAATTGGCTCATCGGTTTCTATGATAAAAGTCACCTGGTCACCAGCTTCGACATGATTAAAAACAAGCTGCGGAGGTGTAACATCAGTAGTGTTTTGCCAGCGCTGCATCGCGTCGATTGCAGTGCAGTAATGAAATTTGACGTCTGGATAAAGAGCCGCCAGGTGATGTGTCACGCTGTCTATTTTTTGGATATTTACCAGGAAATCCGTTTCTGGCAAGTGTCCCCAGATACAAGCAACCTGGTCAATACCATCATTGGCTTGCTTGAAAATCTCGTGCAGGTAATCACGGTAGCGTGTCGTAGAAAGATGCGCTGAGCGGACGTTCCAGGCGCGACCATTGCCAGGAACCTGGTAATTCTCCGGGGATGGATGAAACGGCACCCATTCCTTCGGTGCTTGAGACCAGTGATAGGTATTATCCAACGGCTCGGTGGTATCGGTACGGTCACTGGGATAATCATTGTGCATGCTGTATGGGAGTATTTGGTCGAGATATTGCTGCCAATCGTTATCCATATAATGCCAGCCACTGCGAAACGAGACTGGAAAAACGTTTTCTTCAAGTAGGAATTGGCAGAGCGTAAAATTAAAATCGTCAAAACATTCGAGAAAACTAAGCGTCTGGTTCCACCACCAGACACCATCGCCATCGTAATCGGTCCAGCTAAAAGTGTGATAGTGTAATGACAATTCATCCCCATTCTGCCGAATCGCCTCGCCATGATATTTCTGCATCAGGTACATGGTCATAATATTGGGAATCGACATATTTCGGTTGGTGGCGTAGCGGAAAATATTGCCCGCCATCATCCACCACGTAATTTTTAATGGTTGCCCGTAGGAATCAACAAATTGAGAACGCAATGCCGGATTCATGACTTTATAGGCATTTCGCTGGGGATTAGTGTAAAGGTCGATGTTATAAGAGCAATGATATCTTCCAACACTCATGCCTTCCCAGATGGCGGTGTCAGAGCCAATGACCAGGTAAACTTTACCTGCTCCAAAAGTCTCAACATTAAAGAAGAAAAAGATCAAAATTAATAATAAAAAAGTAAAACTTATTCTCATTGTCCCTTAAAAACTTTCAATCATCATAATTCTACCATCCATGTCGGTTAAAACCACCTGATTTCTTTTAATAGGCGTAACTGTGTTTACTACTGTCACGCCGACTCTGTACTGGCATTTTAACTGACCTGATTTTGCTTCGATAGCAAAAAGATAGCCATTTTTCGTTCCAAAATAGATCACACCATCTTTTTCAATTGGCATCGACGGATCAATGTCATAACCGTATCCGCATGACTTTGCCCACACAAGCTCGGGCAACGAAGCTTTTGAATCATACGCTAGAAGCGTATCTGTCATGCAACGAGCATAAATCGTTTGTTTATTTTCAGCAATACCGATTGACTCCCGTACTTTATGCCGATTGGTTCGCCATAAGGTCTCCCCGGTTTTTGAATCAATGGCGGTCATGAAGCGATCGGGCGCCACAATAAAAATTTTATCATTGGCTGCTACTGGCAGACAGGCTGCTGGAGAATACAAATTCCCGGGTTTACCATCATTCCATTTCCAGGCGAGTGTGCCATTATTCTGGTTGAGTGAATATAAATAGCCATCCCAGGCACCGAAAATAATTTTTTCTTGATATATGAGCGGTCTTGTTTCGACGAAGCCTTCCATACCATCGAATTCCCATAACAATTCTCCCGTTTCTAATTGGTGAGCCCGAAATTTCCCGTCGCTTCCACCGATGTAAACAATTTTTTTCTCAATCCGAGGAGTCGCAACAATTGCATTTTGTGTAGGATATTTCCAAATTAATTTACCATCCCTTACATCAAGGCAATAAACCGACTTATCGGAGGAACCAAAAGTCACCTTGCCATCAGCAATATCAGGAGATGAAAATATACTACCTCCTGTTTGAAAAGTCCAGCGTTTTTTTCCATTTTTTAAGGAGAGTGCACAAAGTGTTCCCTCACTATTTCCGACCACAACGTAATCCTTCCAGACCGCTGGTGTTGAAGCAATGGTAAAACCGGTCTCAAATTTCCATTTTAAATTTACATTGGGATATTTTTGATTGATCAAAAAATCGGGGCGCTGATACTGGTTTAAATTGGTGCTAAAATTTAATTTTTCAAGCGAAATAGAATGCCAGGCTGGATTTGTCTCTTCAAATGTATTTCGCTCATGAAAGAATATACTGTCCTGGTCAATTTCAACAATAGTATAGCCGCCATGCTCTCGGTCCCTTCGTAAGCACGATCGTCCCATCACGCCAGGGATTCCTTCAAAATCGAGCACTTTATTGTGGTGACCATGCCCGCATAAAACGACCTTGACATTGAACCGCTTCAATCGATCAATCACTTCATACCAGTTATCAATGGAAGGATCGAGAGGATAGTGACTAACAAAAATAATCGGCTGATTTTTATCCGATAGTGCTGCGAGCTGGGAATCCAACCAGCGTAAGTCTTCAGGTGCAAAATGGCCATCTCCCATTCGCATCAACGGACCCTGGTGCATTCCGATGAATCGATAGGCCTTAAATCCAAAGTTAAACTTATCATTTCCCCACAACTCAGAAAACCGGGTGCATCCTGATTCCGACCATTTGGTGTCATGATTTCCGGGAATGATATGATAAGGCATGTTCAAGCTGTCAAGTATTGCTTTTGCTAATTCAAGCTCAGCATTGCTTCCCATCTCGGTAATATCACCCGAAAGCATGACGAGATCAATTCCTGGGAGCGAATTGATATCCTGTACCACCTCTCGTAAATCTTCTGCCCCGGTTCTGCCGCCTACATGGGTATCACTTAGCCAGGTGAAGCGGATTTGGGGTTCATCTGCGAACGTGATGGAGACGGTAAGAAAGATGAATATTGAAATGAGTTTAAAGATATACCGATTTTGCATTTGATTAGTTATTTATTCTGACAGTAGGTTAGAAAATGTTCAATAGATAAAAGAACCCAAAGAACTTTACATTGCACCTTGCTGTGTTTTCGTCCTACTGAAATCTATCGGTTGGAATTTTTCGTCGTTTAACATCTTTAACATGCCTTCTCCACCAATAGTCAGCACGAACAGACCATTGCGATAAGCAAATTTGTCAGCCTCCTCTTCAATGCGAATTCCAACAATCGCACCATAAGTATGCGAGCCTTTATACCTGGGAAAAAACGTTGGGAACTCATCTAAATCAACTAAAAAATCTTTGACATCCCGAACCTTTAGAGTCGTTTTTACCTCCCCAACAACGATCTCCTTGGAGTTGAATAACAAAAAATCTACTTCCATGTTGCGACCATTTTTGTGACTTTTCATCCTACTACCCAGCTCAGTAATTTCTATTCCCCTATTTTGAAATACTTGAACGATGCCGCTCTCTGCCAGCGATTCGATCAGTTTACTCCACTCACTGGTGAATAGTCGCTCTAATCGTTCGATAGAAAGCTCTAATTTCCTCACGGATTCCGATGTCTCCTTCGTTATTTTTTCGGTTTCTTTAAATCGTTTATCCAGTCTGGCATCGGTCTCTTTAATTCGTTTATCCAACCTAGCGTCGGTTTCTTTAAATCGTTTATCCAGCCTGGCATCCGTCTCTTTAAATAATTCCCAGATTTCTTTGATACTTTTTTCCATTTGTTCGGTAGTCATGTTACTACTCCTAACAAGAATCTATTCATTCAAAGTATCTTTTTTTCTCACTACCATAAATATAACTCATAAGATGATTAAAAGCAAATGAAAAATAGTTGTCATTTCCCTGATCGCTTACTTGACCAATAAGTAAAAAATTCACTTTTTAGCTACTACGTTTCTTTCAAGACTTCGTTTAAAAGAAATAGCGCCTTCGGAGAAGTCGCAAAAAAGAACTAGCACCACTGAAAGGATAAACACAGAAAAAAATTATCGACAACAAACTGATCGATATGGCGCTATAAGCGCCTAATTACCTAATGAATACCAATTTCAGTTGTAAAAAATATATTAAAAAGTGGCGCTTGCAGCACATACCAATTGTGTCTCCCAGCCTGCTCATCGGTTCGAGTATAATCAACTGTATATTGAGCCCGCATGAAATTATCGGCTCGATTTAATATGTTATTGACATGAATGCGAAATGTTAAGTCAACTTTGTTCATCTTTTTTGTGAAATTAACTTGGCTACTTAAATCTAAAAAATAGGGCAGCTTAGCACTATATATTATTCCCTTGCGGTAAGGTAAATTATCTGCACCAATATAGTCAATAGTCTTAACATATTTATTGGTGTAGGTTCCGTAATAATTGTCCCAATAATTCATTCGAAATTGAAATCTAAATTGATCTGATGGGGAAACATTCAAGGTATAGCCAATTGAGGTCGTTAGCATTTTTTCCGGAGCAAACGGGACCACCTTTCCTTCAACATCTCTGGCATCGCTGTCAAAAATCTCCTTCACATTCATCTTTTTCCAGCGATTATTAGCATAAGTGGCAGCGGCAGCAAAATCGAAGTTATTAAATCTCCAATTCATTTCACATTCAATCCCTTGAAACAAGGCATTACCAGCGTTCATCGTTGTTCGTCGATCATTAATATCAACAACAGATTCGATTTTATTATTAAACATCGTATAGTAATAGTCTAAATTTACCCTGAAGTTCATTTCATGATAGCCAACTCCGACTTCAAAACTATTTACAGATTCGGGAATAATTGCCTGGGCTTCTTCATTATCAGGATAATATTTTTTCTGGAACAGAGGTCCTCTGGAAAAATCATACCAATCTAAAATAGCTGGTTCTTTTTTAGAATTTGCCAATCGTGTAAATAAATTCAGGTTAGACGTTAGGTTGTGATTGATACCAATCCAGGGCGTAAGATAGAAATATTTCCGAAGATAATCATTGCACCAGCCGTATTTTCGGTCTCCCTTGAGATCAGCCGTTGTTCGTTTAGCCACATCAAAAAACTCCCAGGTTCCAAAATCTAATGGGGGAATCGGATTTTCGATAACCTGAGAATGCGTATAAAATAATTGGCTCCCGGCTTGAACCGTTAGGGATGGTTTGGGTTTCCATTTGATGCGACCGAAAATTGAAAAATTGTATACCCTGGTATCATAATCATATATGGATTGAATTTTACTGGTGTAGTTATGAATACCAAGTGGCGCCCAAATTTGTCGATCCTGCGCCTCTACGTTACTGATCTGTAAGAACCATGCTTCACTGACCCGATTTCCTCGCCAGATTCGGGTTTCAATCCCATAATCCACTGAAAGCTTTTCGTTAATTGTTTCACTAAGATAACTGATTCGCCCAATCTGCCAGTGATCGCGGCGTCTTCTATTCTGAAAACTATGACTGTGTTGATCAGCAAAGAAATTAGTTCCTACAGCATAGTCATTATACACTTCAATTCCTTTAAAAAAAGAAGCATAACCACTCCCCGCAGACGTGAAATCAGTCGTTAGAAGACCATAATTATTATATAAATATTGTGCATGATACCCAAAAGTTTGAGCATCCTTTCCCCTGGTACATGGCTGAAAATCCACTGTGCCGTTTTCCACATCAAAAACATCGTTAACCAGTGATTGGTCAGCCCCTTTACCAATGGTAAAAAAGACGTTATTAACCAGGTCTTTTTCTTCTGATATGTGCCACACATGTTTCAGTGTCCATAAGGGCTTTGTGTAGTAATTCTCCTGTCAGGTATGATTTTTACGATTGTATTCCCGCCCAAGGATTTCGAGCAAATGAATATCCTGCAAGGCAAAGGCTTGATTATGTGTCTGGGGGGATACAATAAAGCTAAAAAGTATTTTATGTTTGTTTAGTATGCTTTCAGCATCTAATCCTAATGTGAACCCGTCATAATTCGTCCCTAAAATATATGAATCGCCAGTTTTGTATTCAAAGTAAAAACTTAAATTGAGTAATCCATTGTATTTTGGTCCTGTGCTGAATCTGCCGGCATAAGTATAATTTAATGGATATTCAACTGGTTCGAGTTCTCCATTGAGTGGATTAATATACATTCCAGCATTTGGTCCCGATTGAATTCCCATTCGATTGAAGCGACCAACTGAGAAACGGAAATTTTTTTCTGGTTTTGGAGTGACACCTATTGTTTTAATATGCATCGATCCTCCAAAATCACTTGAGCCATATAGCAAAAATCCAGGACCACGATGAACTTCAACAGACTGCGATGCGTAGGAAAGACCAGCCCAGTTTGACCAATAGACCTGATGATCTTCTGGATCATTTATCGGAATATCATTAATCATAAATTGAACCTTGTCTGATGCAAATCCCCGGATTGCAATCTCAGATTCTCCCAGGCCGGCGCTTGAGGTCCATACACCAGGAACATTTTGTACGAGATCAGGCAAATCTCCAGTGGTGTAATTACGTGTCAGATCTTTGTCATTTAATGTTGTAAATGCAACTGGTGACTCTCGAACAATCGCCTGGTTTGCATTGGCGCTCTGGCAGTTATAATGACACTCTGTCTTTCGATAATTGTTGGTTCCAGGAAAACATTTAAGGAAACCGTCTCATTGTAGTAAATAAAAACAGTTTTTTGCACCGATTTATAACCAATAAAACTAACTTTTATGGTATACTTACCCGGTGGGATTTGTTCTATTACAAATTCTCCAAACTCATCTGACGCCGCTCCCTTTGAAGTTCCGACTATCTCTATATTTGCATCTGGCAAGGGTTTAGCGTTTTTCGCATCTACTACTTTTCCTTTTATTGAACTGGGGTAAGAAAAAATAAGCCCTGGAATGAAAAGAAAAAGTATGAGTGTTGAAAATTTGAACATTAAATTTCTTTTCATCGTTGTGCCCCGAATTTATTGTTAAGTCTGATGATTGTTGTTCTGCTGAAAAGTAATACTACTTAGTCAGGTTAAGAATAGTACGGCATTTTTTTGGTTCAAACCACTTAACATCCCCCCTTGACCCCCTTCAAAGGGGGGAATCACTAAAAGTCCCCTTTTGAAGGGGGATTTAGGGGGATGTTCAGACTCAATATGACTAAGTAGATGTAATTAATAAGAAGAATTAGCTGTAACACCATTTGTACCTAAACATTTCATTTCTTGCCCACAGAGCAAAAATATTTTTGTTCTAGCTTGTTCACGGTGGGGAATCTGAATCCTGACATATAAAAATAAATGAGGGCATCTGAAAACTGAAATCAGATGCCCTTCATTATCAACTCTTCAGCACAAGATATTATCGAAAGATCATTACTTCATCAGTGTCATTTTCTGGGTTAACCTGCGGTTTCCAGATCTTAATTCATAAATATAGGTGCCTGTTGGGAGATTCGATGCATCAAATTCCACATCGTAGGTGCCCATCGCAAGCGTTTCGTTGATCAATGTGGCAACCTCACGACCCAGCATATCGTAGACTTTGAGCGTGGTTAAGCCTTCTTTTCCAACCGAGAATTTAATCTTCGTTGTTGCGTTGAATGGATTGGGGTAATTTTGTGATAGTGTATAGCCATCAATTCTACCAGCGTGTTCCCAACCGCCAACGCCAACCCCTGTTTTCACGAATTTTTCTACCGCAGGAGGGGTACTTGAGCCAAAACAACCTACATAACATGTGTTGCCATCCGGACTGAAAGCAATGGCGCGGGGTCTTTCATCAGGACTATCCGGTGTATAAAACACCCACTTTAAGCTATCCGTGATAGCACCAGTAGCTACATCAATACCATACCAGGTGTTATTGGTCCATCCCGGGCCCGCTGGATTGTTAAATGATCCGGCACTGAGCCAAAGGTCACCGGTTACTGGATGCCATTCGGCAGATTCTGGTTGAAATCCAGGCATCCAATTTGAATCGGTCTCGGCAATAGCAAAGGGTGAAAACTCATCGGCTCGGGTCCACAACTCATTATTAGCAGTGAATGGAATCCAATACACGGTATTGCCATCGGGAGAAATTTCAATCGTTCTGGCGTACCCGGTTGTGGCATCGATAGCATTACCAAGAACGTTTAAATCCGGATCCAACAAAATAGCAGGTTCAGCTGGTAGCACTGGACCAACAAGAACATTACCATTGTCATCGCAGGAAGGAGCGGTCAGGGACATACCATCCTTAGGCTCTGCATAGTTCATCCCTTCGCCAGTCTGGTAATTAATTCGGTAAAGTTCATCATAGTGACAGGCTAAAATATTGCCATTATTATCCGATCCCAGGCCTCGGCCACTATTCCAAAGCGTATCAGCAGAACCATCAGGAAAAGTTAAGGTTTTGATACCTGAAATCGAAGCTGGTGTTCCATCTGGATTGTAGACATGAAGCACTCGAGAAGCGTCATAGGTTCCCGCTGGTGTCTGAACACTATCGGTTGCCCCATAAAGCTGCACCCAGATTTTTCCATCCGGGTCGACTGCAATACCATGGGCGCCAGAACCGCCCGCTAATGTATCCGGTGGGAATACAGAGTCAAATTGCCATTGGGCAAAAGCTGTTCCTGCAGCAAAAAGCATGATGACCAAAAAAACAGTAATGATTTTTTTCATACCAAACTCCTTTGTATTTGGTGATTATTAAAGTATCTCTACTTAGTAAGATCTAATCAGGACATCCCCCCTGCCCCCCTCTTCCAAGGGGGGATACAACATCCTCCCCCTTTGAAGGGGGATTTAGGGGGATGTTAAGTAGCTTGAAGAACACAAAAATTATGTGTATTATTAATCTGACTAAGTAGTATTATTTAACAGTTAATTTAAAATCCCCCTGGTTTGTTACAAAACTATAATTAGGCTAAATTCACCTCCTTCTCGTTTTTGTGAATAGAACTGGATTTATAAAATATGAAAAATAAGGATTTACTAAGTGATCGTCACGGTATAACTTGATTATTTTAGATTATTCTCAATAGTATTTATCAGTGATTCCACCTATTAAATAACCATCTTATTTAGTGACAATCCCTAAGGTGTATCCCCCCGACCAAAATACGGGGCACTTTCCTTTAACATTTGAATTTTAAGAATGGTCTGGGGAAAATCAACACTTCCCTCACGAGTTGCATAGAGATAGGTACCGGTTCCCCACGCAAAACTAATTGTAGACGAATGAAATAACCCGGGATAAAGCCCTTCATGAGAACCATCAGAATGAACCAGAACAATGGATTCTGGTGCATCTGTCCCGATATACAGATCGCCATTTTTATCAAAAGTAATTGCCTTGGTAAGGTATCCAGGGTAAGCTGATGAAAAATCAAAATACACCTCTTCAGGACCTAACTCATCAGCAGAAATGATTGGGAGTCTCCAAATTTTTTCTGATGACTCTCTTTCACCGGCCAGGTAAACATAATTATTAAAAATCCGAACCGAACGCACATCTCCGACAAATGGGAATCCTTTGATATCTTTGTCAGGTTTTATTCTAAAAATTTCTTGATTATTACCTACTGCCCACATGTTCAATTCTGAATCAAAATCGATATCTGCTAATTTTACTGTTGTTGTGGGAATAACGGCCCAGGTTGCTGGAGCGGATCCTTCAGCAACAATCTGAAAAATTGCTCGTACACCTCGAACGCCAAAGAGAATCCCATTGGGACCAAACTTCAGGGCAGCCCAGTATGTTTCCCCTCCTTTTGGTGCATAATCACTCATTTCCCCGTCCAGTGTCACTTTTTTTACCCCCTGACCGGCATTGCCATCAACAAGAGAAAGATAAATATTTTCCGATGCATCACAAGTGATTGCCCAGGGAGCTTGCGTTTCTGTAAACGATACCGGTTCACCAACCGTTTCCAATAATGTGTATTTTACGATATTACTGAAAAGCTCAGCTTTATGAACAGCAATTTTCAGGTCAACTTCACCAACCAGAATTGGTGTTTTTACCGTTAACTCAGTCGATGAGGTAGACAATATTTCAGCACGTATATCATTAAAGAATACGAAGTTTTCTGTTGGTACACTCGAAAAATTCTGACCTTTAATAGTAACCTGTCCGATTCCCGATAAAGTGCTACCAGCGGGAATAACCTCAGCAATCTGCGGTGTAGCACCCTGTGGGGCATCTGGATCAAATAAACTTGGGGTGGAATCTTCGCCACAGTTAGAAAAGAGTGCAATGAAAAGAATTAATACTAGCAAGTTATTAATCCTATAAACCATCTTGTTCATGTCCTTTCTCCTATTTTGAAATCAATTCTATTAATTTTTTTATTGAAATTCTAATGCAGTTAATTAGTCTGTCCGAAAAGTACCATTTTTTGATTTAAACTATCGATGCGAGGAGCGGAGCGACGAAGCAATCCTCTGATTTTAAAGAGATTGCTTCGCTCCTTTGTCGCTCGCAATGACAAAAAAATTGAAAACCTCCCGATTACGGACAGACTATATTTACCGAATGACGACTAATTTTCGTATCTCAGAAGTACCTTTTTTGATTGGTGTATTTGTTGTCGGATCAACGAAATCTTTATCCACGGTAAAATGAACGATATAAATACCACTGACAACGGTCTGCCGGGACGAGGTGACCAGGTTCCAGGCTTCGTCTCCACTCCCGTTATCGTGGACAATGGTATTGATCAAATCGCCGCGCTCAGTAAAAATTCGGATGGTACAATAGCCCGGGATGTTTAAGAACATGATTTTATTTGGCTCGCCCTCGAAATGGAGACCTTTCACGCCTATTGATCGAATATTATACGGATTGGGCACCACTCGGATTTGTTCTAAGCTTCCACCAGCTTGACGCAATAAATTCGCTGGCTCTGTGGTCCGGGTATAAAAACGGTTGCTATGAAGCGGTCCCGCCGGGTTTGCTTCCCCGGTGTTGTTAGATCCATCGTTATAGGCGACAAGATAATAATAATAAGCTCTTCCCCGAATTGCAGTCAAATCAGCATAAGAGGTCACTCCTGGATCAACTGTGGCGATATGGTCAAAAACAGTATCCACTTTGCCAATGGCACGGTAGATTTTGTAGCCGGCAAAACCAGGATCATTCTCAGAAGGACTGGGGTTCCAGGAAATACCGATCTGATCTCCTCCCGAATTCACCTCAACTATGGGAGGTGGCAAAGGCGGCTGGGGAATTTGATAACCCATGTCAAAATTTCTCTTTGCCCGTCCATAGGTCAACAGCAACGAATCCTTGCCGGTATAAACCCACTCATTTTTATATACATCTTTTTCAGTTGTGGTGGTGCCATTGGGTAATGTAAAAGGACCTTTATCATTGGGATCATCATAGGCTTGCTTCCAGCGTTTACCGATCTGCTCACACAAAGCGCGACTCAAACCATTCACTGCATCGACTTCAACGATGGTAACACTCTCGCCGGGATTCAAATCAAAAGGTCCATAGCAGATCCAAAGGTTAGTGCCGCCACCATCATTATGAATCGTCGATGGGTCGGGACCGGGAAATTTGTACGCATTGTAGGTTTCATCCATTCGGTCAGTGCCTCCCAGTCCTTTGTAAGGCACGCCACTTAACATGTTGTAAAGCTGAATCATATTCGGTGCATCCCCCTCTGACATAGAGCCCATGCTGGGATAGGTATCACCGGCATGCCAGCCTAATACTGCTGGTTGATTGGGATCATCCGATTTATCGGTAGCACTTTTATCGACGTGCAAAATCGCAATGCCGGCATGGTGAGGGGCACAAAGTCTTCCATCTACATTGACATCTGGCGCCCCGATATTATCAAAGGCATTGGTTGCTTTCTGACCAGCCCAACAAATACCGCAACGAATCCAATCCACAATGGGATTTTCGGTGATTATTTCGCCGACATGGCTGGCATAATCTTCGCCACGTTTGGTTACCCAGGTCTGTTGTCCCCAGGATTGGGTTCCGCCAATTTTAAAGGCACCTTCACGGGAAACTGCATACCGAATTCCCCAACCGACACGAACACCTTTTAAAGGCGCATTCAATTCAATATCTTCATCATAATCTACGTTACCAGTATTGGTGTAAGTAAATTCTTTTATGAAATAATTATCATGATATTGCTGACTAAACGCTAAAATCCGACGGGTCATAGTAAGTCCCATTGACGTATTAACTACATTTGTAATGATCCGATCAGGTATTTGATTCTGATCTACACTATCGACTTCCCCAGCGTAAGGCGCGGTGATATCAATGCCATTCACATAGACGATGGGTGAAGCAAATTTGGCTGTTTGTTTCAGCTCAACTGGAAAAAGGGAGTTCCCCTCATACGTTAAGGCAACATAAATACCATATTTTTCCCAGTGAGTCCCATCTGCATCTGTAAAATCATCGGATGCTATCCATGATCGCTTGATCACGGCGTTATCCTGGTAAAAATAATCGGCAGGCCAGATCAATCCTTCGTAATAGCTATTATTCCAGGCACGTTCTGAACCATAAGCGGAAAATAGACTCTGAAGCGAGCCAATACGAATGTACCTTTTTTCCGCCCCTTCAACCTTTTGTTGCGTAAAGCCTGGTACAGTTTGAATGAACATGAGAAGCTGAAAAAAACATAAAAAAGTTATGACCTGTTTTCGTATTTGATTCATCTTTTTTTCCTTTTATTGAGCTAAACTTAGAAATTGATCCTGATCCCAAAAGTAAAATCCCGGGGATGTAAAAACGTAAATGCCTTAATATTGGGCATATCGATATAAGACCTGTCTTTTTTCCGTTTATCATTTCTCGCTTTTATCGCAGGATCGTTACTCGGATTGGCCTCCAAAGGATCATAAGCGACATCATCGGGACGATAATCACCGATTTTATCATCCCCTTTCCACACACCTTCTTCCCAGGAAAAGTTTAACGATTCGAGATAATCTAACCAATCATAGTTATCAGCAAATCCAGCATAATACATATATTTTGTATTCAGTGCATTAGAAATATCAAGATAAAATTGAACATCATATTTCTTGAATTGAAATGTCTTAGAAAGTCGTAAATCAATGTTGTACCAATCCCGCCATTGGGTATTGTCGACAACGCCAGCAATTTGGTTGGGATTGTAAGTATAATAACTTCCAGTCCTCCATTCAGCTAAAATACTCAGAATCCAATCGCCCAAAGGATGTATTCCAAATTGTTTTGTTCCAAAATCTTCGGGCGTACGAAAAACAATGTTTGCCCGCGCATAAGGTCTTGGATGGGGACGTGAAATATAGGGATTCAGTCTTAAATAGGCTCGCATCTTGTTCGGATCTTCGTAATATTCTCTTAATCCAAAATACCCGGAGGTTCTGACATCATAGGTGTAATTGATAAAACCAGTGACCCATCTTCCGGCTGTTTTCGTCAAGGTAATTTCAAATCCCCGAATATCTGCATAATTGCTATTGGTCGCTTTATTATATTGAACTGAATTATTGACATTCTGGTAGAAAATCCAGCTTGGTTGGTTAGTCACGTCTTTGTAATAAGCCGCCACGTTTAATAGTACCAGATCGTACAAGCTTTGTGCAAAACCCAATTCATAAGAGACTGTTTTTTCGAGCTCAAGATTAGGATTGCCGATACTGGTTACCAATCCATTAGACTCTCGCTGAATCCGAAATCTGTATGATGGATCTGGCTCCGAGCGAAAATGACCATAATTAAAATACAATTTCGATTTTTGTGTAATCGGATGAGAAACACCCAACCTTGGATTTAAACTCCACTCCGCTTCGGAGTCCTTTTTTGGTACTTCGCTTTCGATTAAACTACCATACCCGGCCGAGAAATATTTATTGTACTCATCCAGATCATATATGGTGGTATTCGGATCAGAATAATCTAAACGAAGTCCAAGATTGGCGACAAATCCTTGAAATTCTAATTTGTCCTGGACATAAGCACCAACTCTAAATGGCTGAATTCGAAAGATCATGCTCCGTGTCCAGGTGCCCATCGAAGGGCTTTCAGTCATAGATTTGATATTGAAATCGTTATAGACAACTTCTAAACCAGCTTTCAATTGGTTTCTAAAATTCACCTGGCTGGTGATGTCGAATTTAAAAGTTGTGGTGGAATTTACACTTTTATCCCTTCCCAAATTCATCCAGCCTCCCATGCTCATCCCGTCAACACCAGATGAACTGTAGCCCCAATAACCATAAGGCGCTTCATCAACTATATATCCAGATCCTGGAATTGGATCATATCTTTTGACTGTATCACGATCAGCCATTTTATAGGTATTATAGCGATTAATCATATTTTTTAGGCTAACTTCATAAAATGTAATATTGCTTAGAACATGAGTCAATTTGACACTAAACACATTACGATAGATAGAGCTGGGACTATAATAGCCTGGCATGAATAATACACTACTCCCACTGCTGCTATTCACTAGGTCTGCAATTTCTGATTGGGAACGGAACACTCGGCCGGTAGGGGTTGTTTTCCATGAATAGGGTGAGGCAGAATGAATTTCACCGTACAATCCACTGAAAGTCAGCTTCATAGATGGACTTAAATCAGAAGTTAATCGTAATTGGGTATGATTTTCGCCATAATTATCCCGGGAGAGGGGGAAAACAAACATATCCTGTTCTTTAAAATAAGATAGAAAAAATCGCAGATCTCCAAGTGTCTCGCTAATAACAGGTACCGGTCCACCGAAACCCGCATCGATAATGTAATCAGGCTTCTTAATGTCGCCCTGGCGGCGGTGCTGCCATTCATAGAGCCTTTTTGCGCCAGCCGGAGTCAGATCATTTGTCAGATCCTCATCTTGAAGCGTTTTGTGCGAAACCGTATTCCAGCCTTCGAAATATGGATATTGTTGTTGCGTGTAGGCATCCCAGGCGCCGTTATCTGTACCAGTCCAACATACAGCAGGATCCATGTAAGGTCGATTAAAATAAGAATATGGATCATATATGGATGTACCAAAATTCTTCTGGGCTGCCGGGCTATATCGCACGGAAAATGATGCACTGTAACGATCACGGTTGCCCTGTTTCGTTACGACATTGACGAGACCCGAACGGGCATTTCCATATTCAGCATTAAAGCCACCAGTCTGGACCTGAATCTCCTGGATCGAGCTCAAACTAACAGCCTGGTATGGAATATTTGATCGCTCATCATTAAGTGACAACCCATCTACCATAAAGACTGTCTGGTTCGCTCCACCGCCCCGAACGAGGATGCCTTGACTTCCCCATTGAATTCCAGCTTGAAGGGTAAGTACTTCTTCTACAGTCTGAACCGGAATTTGCTCAATTTTTTCGGACTCGATAGTCATCTGACTATTGGAAACATCACGCTGGACCACGGGACGCTCGGCCACCACAACCACTTCTTCCCCAGATATTACACCTATTTTCATTTTTGCGTCTATCGCTGTCGTCAGATCGATGACCACCCGAACATTTTGGACGTGATGATCTGCATAGCCCATCATTGAAAATTTAAGGCTGTATGTACCTGGCGGCACGTTGAGAATCACATACTCACCATTAAAATTTGTTGCTGCACCGAGTGTGGTTCCTTCAATAATCACATTCACACCTGGCAACGACTGCCCGGTTTCGATATCGGTGACCCTGCCAGTGATTTTGCCGGTCGTACCTGCAAAGATAATGACAGTAAAGCACGTCAATAAAGATACAGTTAAAGAGAAAATCTTATACATGGTTCTTAATCTCCTAAGTCCCTGGTATTTTTGTTAAAAAGCAAACTTCACAGATACTCGATTAACATCGTTGAAAAAAGTGAATGGCATATAGGAATAATCAACTTCAAGACCAAATTTTTTAATACCAAAGCCTACTGTCAGGTCATAATCATCCTGGTTGCTAATATAGCCGGCACGTAACGCCAGCATATCCATAAAAACATATTCACCACCGACATTCACGTATTCCGGATAAGAACGTGGATGTGCCGCATCAATGGAAATCAATAACGAATGATCTTTTGAAAACTGGGGAACAAAATCTACAACATCTATTGAAACACCGATTCTGAAAGTGAGCGGCATCTGGAAGCCTTCTTTTTCGTATTTTACCTCCCTGGAGAAATTTCGAGCCGACATTCCAAATACAAAACTTTTAAAGCCTGTCCGATACTGGGTGCCAAAATCATAAGCTAATTCACCTAACGAATATTCTTTCATTTTCAAAAGTGTCTCGGTTCCGTTAGATTGGGACACAATACTTTTTCCAAGATTCTGGTAAACATACTTAATTTGACCGCCAATCGAAAAATTACTGGATAGTTGTTTAGCATACCCCACACCGATCATCAGTGCTTTGGGGACTGTCAAGCCGCCGACATCCAGATCAGACATGGCATCATAATCCAGAAAGCCCTGCTCATTATCAGCCACCCTGGTCCAATAAAACTCGCCATAGTCGACAGTTAGAAAGCTTAGCCCCAGAACGCCATATTTACCATGGCTCAGGTTCAGGGACATGTTTCCTGAAATATATTTAATATCAGCAATCCACTCCATCTGGTTCAAGGATACTTCGATAAATGATGTCACTGAGGCTAAACCGGCGGGATTATAGAACAGGGCTGCAGAAGATCCTCCAACGGTCGTGAAAGCCTCTCCCATGGCTGTGGCTCTGGCATTGGTTCCAACACTCAAAAATTGGAACCCGGTTTGCGCTAGTTTTTTCTGTGAAAACGTGGCAGAAGTTATCAATAAAATTGCCAATATCAGTATCAGGCTAGAGGATAATATTTTTTTTATCATATTAATAATATCCTACATTATTTTGAATCTCAACTGGTTATTAGATCAACCAGAATAATTAAAAAGACTACTATAGGGCAAAGTGCACTGAAAAACGATGAACATCATTGAACACGCCAAAAGGCGTATATGCATAATCTAAGGCTATCATATAATTCTGGTATGATTGCTGGAGTCCTACGCCGGCTGAAAAACCGTGTTCATCGTTAGGAGTTGAATATCCCAGCCGTAGCGCAAAAGTTTTCAAGAATAGATATTCCATACCAAAATTTACCTGCTCGTAATAGTCACGCGGGTGAACCGCATCAACTGAGACAAGTAATGCGTGTGTTTTTTTATTCACCGCCTCATAAAGATCGAACACATCCATGGCCACACCGATTTTAAATGTCAGCGGCAGTTGAAAACTTTCATCTTCATACGTTACTTCTTGTGAGAAATTTTTTATGCACATGCCAAAATTAAGACTTTTAAAACCAGTTCGGTACAAAATTCCAAAATCAAAAGCAAAGACATCAGCCGCATAATTCTTTTTATCATATCCACCTTCAGTGTTGAATCCAACAATACTGCTTCCCAGGTCTTGATTAACATATTTAATATTGCCACCGACTGAGAATTGGTTGGACAATGCTTTGGCATAGCTGATTCCAATGGCATAAGCACCGGGACTGAATGAACCTAAATCAAGAAAACCTTGCTCACTGGGTGCGCGTATCGTTTCATTAAAGTCACCATAATCTGCTGACAGGACTGAAATACCGAATACACCATACACTCCATTGAGTGGACTGAACACAGCGCCTCCGTGAACATATTTAATATCAGCAATCCATTCAACCTGGCCCAGCGAAACATCCGCAAAACCGCTTAAGAATCCCAGTCCGGCGGGATTATAGAATAGCATAGCTGAATTACCTTCAAGCGCAGTTCCAGCATCACCCAGGGCACTGATGCGAGCATCAGTAGAAACGCTAAGGAATTTCATTCCTGTCTGGGCTAACTTTTGTCTCTTAAACTTTTGTTCCTGACCGAATATTGCAGTTGTTATCAGAAAGAAAAAAGCACAACTTAATATAATATACTTTTTCATAATCTCACCTTTTTATTTTTTTGAGTTATCGAATGATTATGAATTTTTCGATCTCTGTTTTACCTGTTATACGATCTTTGATCACAGCAATATAGACACCGCTTACGACAATTTGTTTGGAATCCGTGGTACAGTTCCAATATTCATCTCCTGTTCCATCACGGTGCTCAATTGTTGTTATCAATTCGCCCAGTTCAGTATAAATCTGAATATCACAATCGCCCGGGATATTGAAAAAAGCAAGCTTATCCCGCTCACCGGGGAATAACATGTTATCTTGATCTGCCGATATATTGTATGGATTGGGTACAATTCGAATCGCGTCTGTATACATCCGTTCCGTGTAATTCACAGAGTCGGAATATACTCGTACAGTGTCACCTTGTTCAACTGCCGGCCGTTTTAAATTTGTGGGATCATACGTCTGGGTGTAAAATCTGCCACTCCGTATTCTGACTGCCGGAATGTTTAATGCTGCGTCCGCTTGAATCGGATCGCCAAGCGCACTCAGGTAATAATAATATGAGGGACCGCGCTCTAAATCTCTATCAAAAAATTCTCGCTCGTTGGGACCCAACTCAGCGATCAGTTGGTAGGTACTGTCGAGTCTTCCTTTGGCGCGATAAATTTCAAATCCGGTCAAACCACTTACATCAGCATTCCATGAAAGTGCAATGCGGTCACCCCCGCCGTCTACATAGAAGCTGCTCGGTGGGAATAATGGTTGAGCCAGTTCCCAATCTGCGTTAAAATTTGCGATTGCTCGTCGGAATGTTTGAAACAGAGAATCCCTTCCTGTTAAAACCCACTCGTTCTTTTCTCTGGCATCAATCGTTCCATTTTTATATTGTTGTCCGATCTCAATACATTTCTCCCGACCTAATCCTGAAACCGCTTCAGCAATGACGATACGAACTGATTCACCCGGTCCCAATGTATAAGGTCCATAGCCATCGCACGCGGTGAAACCACCAGGTGTACCCAAACCCACGTCAACATTTGACTCAGACTTGGGTTTGGCATAATCTCCATCCGGATAAACTGCATCGGCATGGCGAGGTGTCATGTGACCACTCGACATCCATTGATATTGTTCTGTCATCCAACTTAAATCAAATTGGAAACTTTGATTCGCTGTTATTTCAATATCAGAACCCATATAGCAGGTTGTGGAGGGTTGAGAGGGATCATCAGATGGATCCGAGGGAGAGTGATCCGCATGAATGGTGAGAGCACCTACGAATTGAGGGGCGCCAAGTCGTCCCAATGTATCTGCGGCTTCAGCATAACCAGCTGAATTGCTCGGATCCCAAATCGGTCCGCCAAGGTTATCATAAGTTGTAAACGGTGGAAAATTTCCATGCCAGGCAAACTGAGCGCGAAATTGTTCATTCGGCGGATCTTCCTTTACGCCATCGCCTCGGGCATCTAGCATGGTATTCATGCCCCATCCCGTCCCATTGCCGATGACATACCGGGTTTGTTGGTTAGAAGCCCATCGGTATTGCGTAAAGAAATAGACATCTTTCAAAGTCTGATCGGGTAATTCGATTTCCTCGTCGGCATCGACATTACCGGTATTTTCAAAAGTAAAATCAACAATAATGTAATTATCATGAAAAGGGTGGCTGAATTGCATGATCTTTCGCGTCATGGTAATTCCCAGAACCGAATTTGTAACACTGATTAACATGCGATCTGGTTTCATTGCCGGATCAACTCTATCGATTTCAACGAATTCCCGGTATGTTATATTGCCATCTACATAAACATAGGGCAAATCGAAACGACTCACCATTTCAAATTTGATGGGAAAGAATGCGTCGGCATCTAATATTCGAGGTCCAACGCATACAACTTTGTATGGCCAGAAAAAACCATCCGCGTCGGTAAAATCGACGCAACCCATCCAAAATCCTTTGGCAGCTTGCGAATCCTGATATTCATAGATAGCAGGCCATCTTAGCCCATATTGCTGACGTGCCACCCACCCATGTTCGACTTCACTGCCAATCTCAGAATACCAATTATGAAGTGAGCCAACATTCATCCATGCGTTCTTATACTGAGCGTAACAATTCCTTGAACCAACTAATAAAGATATAACGAGAAGCAGGCTAAGAAATAGTATTATTCGTTTTTGATAGAATAGCATTTTCATCGCTCCCTGAATTTTAATTTTAGTTACCGACCGATTTAGCTCTAACATCCCTGGCCCCCCTTCAAAGGGGGGAATCCCAAGAAGTCCCCCTTTGAAGGCCTGTGCCCGACAGGGTAGGGATTTAGGGGGATGTTAAAATTAAATCTGACCGAGTATTAATAATTATCTAATATCAAAAGATACTCTTAAACCCCAAAAAATATTTCGCGGATTAAGAAACGCGAAAAATTCCTGATCAGGCATATCGATATATGCCTTATCATCAAGGACTTTTTTCATGCGGCTTTTTTCAACCTCTGCCCATTGCCCATCAATATAATTCAAATATCTATCAGTATTGGCTTCGTAATATATGACTCGGGGAATTATATCATTTGGTGGTACTTCACCAATATTCTGATGGGCTTCAATCGGTTGATATGCCACACCAGGGCGTCGATAAGCCCCGGGGCGATCATCACCCTTTATGTTGACGTAACCCATCTTTTGAACGTCTTCGTCAGAAAGCGATAAATGCAAAGACTTCATATAATGATTGTAATCCTCCGCATCGACAAAACCCTGTGAGCTTGTCATATATTTATAATTGAAAACATTGTTTACATCGATAAAAAATTGTATATTCGCTCGTCCAAATTTAAAATTTTTAGAAAAACGAAGATCAACATTCTGCCAGTCTTTCCACTGAACGTTATTTACAATACCCGGAACAGAACCTCCGCCGGTCCAGGTCGCCCATACGCCAGCGCGCCAGTCTGCCAATACATTCAATCGCCAATCTCCCAGTGGACGAATTCCCATGAACTCAGGACCAAAGTTTATTGGTGTAAAAAAATCTACATTAGCACGGGCAAACGGTCGGGGGACCGGCTTTTCCTGATAATGGCTCCGGGTTTCTCGTTCATAGCTACGCTGTTCAGAACGGTTTTCATAGTACGTGCCAAATCCAAAATAACCCCAGGTGGATACTTCATAAGTATAATTGACAAAGCCTTGAACCCATTCGCCCCGGTTCTTTCTGAGTGTAAATTCGAATCCACGGGTATCCTGATACGAATTCGGCTCAGTTACTGAATAGTTTACTGAATTGGTAAGATTGTTATATCTGACAAGTCTCGATTGATCCGAGGAATCTTTGTAATAACCAGCCAGTCGAAGCAGAAATTGATTAAAAAGATTGTGTTCATAACCTAACTCATAAGCGATCGTTTTGGGAAGTGGATTGTTGGGATTGGCGAGTCGGGATAAAGTTTTCGTTCCTTCGTATCTTCTGATCAGATAGAGGTTTTCCGGGGTTGGCATCTGACGAAAATGTCCGTAGTTAAAAAATAATTTACTATTGATGGTAATGGGAAAAGCAATACCCAACCGGGGACTGACGTTGAAAATACGTTTTGTCGGTTCCTTATCCAACAACGTATCAAACACAGCATAGTTCGCTGCCGAGAATGCATCAGTATAAGGACTATCATAACTAAACCATTCTCCACCGGCATGTGAATAGTCCAACCGCAGGCCCAATGTTGCAATCATGGACTCAAATTCCAATTTATCCTGTACATAAACGGCGGCACGCTTGGGGAAAGTATGCCATTGTGACCATCTATTAGATCCGGTCAACACAGAATCAACAAGGCCGTAATTTACATTATTATCAACATAAACAAATTCAATACCGGCTTTGATATTGTTATATTTATCGATTTGGCTGGTAAAATCGAATTTAGTTGAATAAACAGCAATGTTGCTGGAATCCCTTGAATTGCCCATCCCGACACCCATTCTTAGACCAACAATGCCGGTACTTGGCCAGGGTTGCCAGCCAAACGGTGACTCATCGACATAATAATTATTGCCAAATTGATATACCCGTGAGGTATCACGAAGCGCACCTGGATTGGTATCGTAATCGGATTCAAACCGTTGCACAGTGACCTCGTAGAAAGTCCTGGGACTGATTACATGGGATAGTTTTGCGCCGATGCTGTTCCGTACAACTGTGGTGGGACACCAGTAATCAGTCCCATACATGCGACCATCAATGTATTTCGGACCACGGCTTAACGCCTGGGCAATTCCCGTGGCAGAGCCAAATACGCCAGTGCCACCAGAACGGCTGCTGTTCACTCCCGTTTGTTGTCCCAACAGACCATCGATTGTCAGCTTCATACCGGGTCTAATATCAGAAGTCAGTTTTAATTGCCAGTTATAATCTCGAAACGCATCGTCGGATAGGGGAACAAGATACATTTCCTGTGAGGTGCGGTAGGATGTAAAAAACCGAAGATTGCCCAATTGACCACTGACAAATGGAACAGGTCCGCCAAAACTCAAATCGATATCATAATCAGGTTTATCGATATCTAACTGCCTCCGATGCTCCCAGAGAAACACGCGCTGAGCAGCTTCTGGTGTCAGGTCATCATTCGGATCATCATTAGCAAGCGTTTTTTGAGAGATTGAATTCCAGCCTTCAAAACCAGGGTATTGTCTTTGCGTGTATTTATCCCAGGCACTGGTACCCGTCCAGCATACCTCATCATCCACATACGGACGAATCCAATATGATTCTGGATCATTAGGCGAATGTCCAAAATGCTTTGGCCCGGCCTGTCGATACCTCGCGATTAAGCCAAAGTGATACGCGTCTTTTTTGCCCTCTTTGGTGGTGACATTGATAAGACCGGAGCGAATGTTACCGTACTCAGCACTAAATCCACCGGTCTGGATTTGTATCTCCTCAATTGCTGTATAGCTAATCGCGGTATAAGGTGTATTATTCCGCTCATCACGCATGGTAAAACCGTTTACCATAAATGCTGTTTGATTGCTGGCACCGCCACGTATTGTCATACCTCTAACACCAGCTTCTAATGCAACGACGCTTTGAACACTAACAACTGGAAGAGCTTCGATATCAGCGACACTTAGATTTGCCTGACTGGCGGAAACATCCCTTTGAACAACCGGACGTTCTGCAACGACCTGCACCTCCTCACCCATGATGACTTCCGGTTTCATATTAAAATCAATCGTTGTGGTTAGATCAATATTGACACGAACCTCGGTGACTGTAATAGCAGCATAGCCGATCATTGTTGCCTTCAATGTATAAGTTCCTGGAGGGATATTCAAGATAACATAGTATCCGTTCACACCGGTTGCAGCTCCCATCGTCGTTCCTTCAATTATAATATTAGCTCCAGGAAGTGCCTGAACGTTTTCCGCATCGGTAACAACGCCAGCGATTTTTCCTGTGACTCCAGCGTATAAAAATTGAGCAGAGAACACAAGAATGAGCGTGAAAAAAAGAATCAATTTTCTCATACTAAAAATCTCCATTTTTGTAAGTTAGATGATTTGAATTAAAGATTGACCATTTGAGTTCATAAGTAAAGTTCAGATTTAACGTCGAGAAAGAATATTTCATTGTGAGAAAATAAATTGATTGCTTTGATAGGTCAAATAAGTCAATAAGAACGAAGTTGATTTTTAACATTTGTGTACTGAAGTGCTGTTCTTTCATAATTGCCTATATATTTTAAAAAAATTAAATATAATTGTCAAGTAAAAATTTATATTTTTTCATTTTTTCAGATGCAATTCAAATTTTCACTTGAAATAAATAAATATATTTCATATCTTAATAATGATAATTATTATCATTTTTAAATATGAATTGGAATAAGTTATGCGCTCCTATCTAAAGTTGCGTTACCAACAATTCATCCAAAAAAACAATTTAAAATCTTCAAAACGACGTAACTTGATCTTTGATTGTGTTACGCGAACAAAGGGTCATTTTACTGCAGATCATATTTATCAGGAAACGTTAAAAATCGACTCTGGAATTGGTATCGCTACCGTTTACCGTACGATTCGATTGCTTGTTAATTGTGGGATTCTCCTTGAACAGACTTTTGGCGAGAAAAAAGGTTTTTTTGAGATTAATGAGATTGATTCTAGGCATCATGATCACCTGATTTGTAACTCTTGTGGTAAAATAATAGAATTCCACTGCGATATAATCGAAAATGATAAACAAAGAATCGCAGGACAATATCAATTTAAAATTGATTCACATAAATTAGAAATCTATGGTACATGCAGCAAATGTCAACACCAGTAAAACAATACATTAATAACTTTGAGATAAATCCTGAGAAAAAGTCAAAATCAAATTCAATTGATTATCAGAATGTAATTTTATTAATTGGAAATCCCAATGTTGGAAAGACATCTATTTTCAATCAATTGTCTCGAAAATATGCTGTAACGGCGAACTATCCTTTTACCACCGTTGAACTCAACACCGATACCATTCGACTTTATGACAAAGAATTTGAATTGATTGATACTGCTGGGATATATCGTTTGGATCATCCATCGGAAGAAGGTCAGCTTACCAGGGATATCATCTTCAAAAATCATCCCGAAATAATCATTCAAGTCATCGAAGCTTCAAATTTGGAACGTTCATTATTATTAACGGCTCAATTATTAGAACTAAAAATTCCGCTAATCATTGTTTTGAATATGATCGATGAAACAGTGAAACAGGGGATCAGGATCAACTCTCGGGGGCTCTCAGAACAATTAAAGGTACCTGTTGTCGAAACCATCGCCATTGAAGGAAAGGGTATTGAAGAGATCAAAAAAGCAATTCGTAAATTAAAACCACCTGACAACCTTGTAAAATATCCCCAAGTAGTTGAAAAATTCTATTATGAAACGATGAGGCTGTTCCCTAAAAAAAACAATCCACCACGTTCAATGATGACTTTGCTCGCATTTGAAGATCCTTTTGCACTTCGTTGGATTGAAGAGAATTATGGAGAAGGAATCTCAGAAAAAACTAATAATCATCTGAATACTTTTCTTGACAAAAATGTCGTCAATCTATCAATTACCATACTGAATTCTCAAAAGGCGTGGATTCAAAATATAGTCGACCAGGTTATCTTCGAGAACGAAGAAATCAGCAAATTTGGAATCCAAAAACTTGGTGAGTGGTCACGCCACCCAGTTTATGGTTGGATTATCGTTTTCGGAGTCATTTTCTTAACTTATCTCATTGTCGGCAAATTTGGCGCCTCGTTTCTTGTTAACGAATTAGACAAGCATTTATTCATTCCCCTAATCCATTTTATTGACAATATAGTTCCGATGGCTTTATTAAATCGATTTTTGATTGGAGATTACGGGCTCTTAACCACCGGTCTGTTTAATGCAATCGGTACAGTTTTACCTATTATTACCCTGTTCTTTTTTGTTTTAAATTTTCTTGAAGACATCGGTTATTTAACGAATCTAATTATTTTAACAAATCGTCTTTTTAAAAAAGTGGGTCTTACAGGCAAATCAATTTTACCGATTGTCCTTGGATTTGGTTGTAAAACAATGGCAACATTGTCGACAAGAATCTTGGACTCAAAAAAAGAAAAATACATCGCGATATTTTTAATCGGGCTTGCTATTCCCTGTTCCAGTCAAATGAGTGTAAACATTGCTATTTTGGCTTTACAACCAATCTCTGCATTTCTTATCGTAATTATTGTGCTTACCATTATCGAGCTTCTGACAGGTCTTATATTAAATCGGTTAATACCGGAAGGAAAACATTTAGATTTCATCATGGAAATTCCACCGGTTCGGCTGCCCGATTTGAAGCTGCTGTTCCAGAAAACTTATTACCGCACCATTTGGTTTTTAAAGGAAGCCGTCCCGTTGTTTCTTCTCGGAGCATTCATTCTATTTATTCTCCACGAAACATCAGGAATGAAAATTCTAGAATGGGCACTAAGACCAATCGTCGTATCATTTTTGGATTTACCGATAAATTTTTCAGAAGCTTTGGTTATGAGTTTAGCTCGATCTGAAGCAGGCGCGGTATTAATTATGAATATGGTCAAACATGGAGAGTTAAATCCTATTCAAGTCATTGTAGCAATCATTGTAATTACTCTATTTATCCCGTGTATTTCTAATGTCATGGCGATGATTAAAGAATTGAAAATTAAAAAAGCCTTAGTTATGGTCATTACCATTACATTAACTGCCTTCTTAATTGGAGGAATGATTAACTATATTCTCAGAATTTAAAAATCTGGAGAGTTAGAAATGAGATCTAGACATAGACAGGGAATGCATAAAATTCCCAAAAACCATAAACGAAAAAAGCTCGAAGAATATCTTGAAATCTTCTGGTACATGCGTGAACGTTACGGGACCAATTTGAAGAAATTTCTCTTTGATGTTAATTACGATTGGGATACTTCAGTTGCAGAAAGATTAAAAAAAGAGGGCTATGTTGAAGAAAATGAGACTGAGTTCAAATTCACGGAAAAAGGATATAAACAGGCCCGTCAATTAGTCCGCTCCCATCGGCTGGCAGAAAGGTTGTTAACAGATGTTTTGAATATGAAGCTAGATTACGCAGAAACAGGTGCCTGTGAATTTGAACATATCATTGTTCCAGAGATCGTCGATGGAATCTGTACGTTATTAGGGCATCCCAAAGTCTGTCCTCACGGATTACCAATACCAGAAGGCTCATGCTGCCGTGAGGCAAGGAGTTCTATCGAATCGACAATCAAAAATATTACTCAACTCGAGATCGGTAAAAAAGGAATAATAGCTTATATTAATACTCGTTCTAATTCAAGAATGCATCAACTGACACAATTGGGGATTCAACCAGGAGTCGAGGTCTGGGCACACCAAAAGTTTCCAGTTCTGGTACTTAGAATCAAACATACACAAGTTGCATTGGATGAAGAGGTAGCAAAGGACATTTTGGTGTGGGAACAGGTGAATGATGTGGATTTTAAATAAAAAAAATTATTATTTCTATTCTTCAGTTATTTCTTCTGTTTCATCGACTGCTTTTCCCTTAACTTTTTCCTTAGCCTTCTCTGTCTTTTTCTTTTCCTTTTTTTCCTTCCTCACACTTTCAAAATCAACCAACTCAAGAAAAGCAACCTCAGCTCCATCTCCCTGTCGTTGTCCTAATTTAATAATTCTCGTATAGCCACCATTTCGTGAAGCATAGACAGGCGCTATCTCATCAAACAGTTCTTTGACGACTTGTTTGTCCCGAACATTTCTGAGCACATGACGTCTGGCGCTCAACGTACCTTTTTTAGCAAAAGTGATAAGTCTTTCAACAAAAGGTCGTGCGGCTTTAGCTTTAACCGCTGTGGTCTGAATCTTTTTATGAGTGAATAGTTCCGTTGCAAGATTCGCCAACAATGCTTTTCGATGGCTTGGTATACGGTTTAATTTATTAAACGACTTTCGATGTCTCATAAAATCAATCCTTCATTGAATCAATAATTTTCTGTCTTCAAGTACTTATCCACATCCATTCCAAAATACAGGCCTTTTTCTTCAAGGATTTTGGTTAATTCAGATAAGGACTTTCTTCCGAAATTTCTAAACTTCAACATTTCTTGTTCATCTCTTCGGACAAGGTCGCCGATAGTTTTTATATTAGCAGCCATTAAACAATTATGTGATCTCACAGATAGTTCAAGTTCATCAACACCCATCCTAAGTAGTTTTCGAATTCGAAGGACTTCTTCATCAATTTCAGGGCTTTCTTCCTGCTCCGGTTCAATATCAAAATTGATAAATAATAGAATATGATCCTTCAAAATCTTGCCAGCGTAAGTCAAAGCGTCATCAGGGGTAATGCTGCCATCTGTTTCAATTTCAAGGATTAATCGTTCATAATCTATCTTTTGACCGACTCGAGTATTTTCTATCTTGAAACTGACCTTTTTAACCGGTGAAAAAATAGCATCTATTGGAATGGTTCCGATTGGCTGATCCGGCAATTTGTTCTCTTCGGCTGGAACATAGCCTTTTCCCCGTCCAATTTTTAATTCGACCCGAAAATGGACATCCTCATTCAAAGTTGCAATGTGTAAATCAGGATTGAGAATTTCAAAATCTGCGGTACCGTTCATAATATCGCCAGCTTTAAATTTCCCGGGACCCTGTAAATCCAATGTCACTTTATCTGGACGCTTATTAATGAGCTTAATCCGAACTTGTTTTAAATTTAAAATAATTTCAGCGACATCTTCAACGACCCCAGGAATGGTGGAAAATTCATGTAAGACATTTTCAAACCGAACTGATGTAATTGTAGCACCTGGTAAAGAGGATAATAAGACACGACGAAGCGCATTTCCGATGGTAACGCCGAACCCTCGTTCCAGTGGCTGTACGGCAAATTTACCGTATGTATTCGTGTATGTTGATTCATCTAACTCGATGCTCTCAGGCATGCGAAAATTTAACCAATTCATTAATCACACTCCTCACAAATAGAGGTTTGTCATTTTTAATAACAACATCCCCCAACATAGGTGGTAATTATTTTTTTTATTTTGAATATAACTCAACAATTAAAGATTCATTTATCTGATCAGGAATATCACCCCGACTTGGTAAATTTAAAAAAGTCCCCGTTAAATTTGCTTTATCTAAACTTAACCACGAATAATGTCGATCATCCTTAACTTTTCTCAATGAGCTATGAATTACAGTCATTTTTTTACTTTTTTCTCGAACTCTAATAATATCGCCCACCTTCAACAAATACGATGGGATATCAACAAGTTGATCATTTACCAGAAAATGACGATGCCTGACCAGTTGACGGGCTGTTTTTCGAGAAGGTGCAAACCCTAATCGATATACAACATTGTCTAATCGACTCTCCAACAATTGTAATAGACTCTCCCCTGTAATACCTTTCATCTGCTCCGCTCTTACAAAATAATTTTGAAACTGTTTTTCTAATATCCCATACAAACGACGGACTTTCTGCTTTTCTCTGAGCTGAACCCCATATTCTGATTGCTTAAACCGTCTGGTTCGACCATGTTGTCCTGGCGCATATCCTTTTCTTTCAAATGGACACTTATTAGTATTACATTTCGTTCCTTTTAAAAATAATTTTTGACCTTCTCGCCGGCAAAGTTTACAATCCGGTCCGCTATATCTTGCCATCTATATTAAGCCTCCAGTGATTTATTGACTACTTTATACAATTCTCTACACACGACGTCTTTTAGGTGGTCGACATCCATTATGAGGAATCGGTGTTACATCTTTGATTGCAGTTATTTCTAACCCAGCGGCCTGGATAGATCGAACAGCTGCTTCACGGCCAGAACCGGGTCCTTTGACCAATACTTCAACCTTACGAAGTCCTAACTCCATCGCTTCCTTAACGGCTGTTTCCGCAGCTAATTGCGCTGCAAAAGGTGTACTTTTTCTTGATCCTTTAAACCCAACTCGACCGGCCGACGCCCATGAAATTACATTACCATAATTATCAGTTAATGAAATAATTGTATTATTAAAAGTGGCTTTAACATGTGCAACACCTGTGGCTTCTACTTTTTCACGTTTTCTTGTTCTTTTTCCTTTTACACTGGCCAAGGTTAACCTCCAAAATAGACTTTTATTGTTGAATTAATTTATTTCGCTTTTACTTTTTTCCCGACACCGACCGTTCTTCTTCTTCCTGAACGTGTGCGCGCGTTGGTATGAGTTCGTTGCCCACGAACAGGTAAACCACGACGGTGTCTCACCCCTCGATAGCAGCCGATGTCCATTAATCGTTTAATATTCATCGATATTTCTGTCCGCAAACTACCTTCTACCTTATAATCGGCGAGCGCCGTTCGGATTCTTCCGACTTCTTCAGTAGTAAGATCTTTTACTCGCGTATCTGAGTTTACTTCTGCCATATCAATAATTTCTTTCGATGAAGTTGGACCGATACCAAAAATATATGTTAAAGCAACTTCCACTCTTTTTTCTTTGGGAAGATCAACTCCTGCAATTCGAGCCAAGATTGCCTCCTGATGATAAAGTTAAAATTTTTTACCCCTGTCTCTGTTTATGACGAGGATTCTTGCAAATTACAATGACTTTACCTTTTCTTTTTATAATTTTACAACTATCACAGATTTTTTTTATTGAAGATCGTACTTTCATGTCTTCTCTCTTATGGAATTCGGGTACAAAATAATAAACAATAGCTGTTTAATTTATGCATTTTATTTATATCGATAAGTAATTCGGCCTCGGGTAAGATCATACGGAGACAATTCAACCGTCACCTTATCTCCCGGTAAAATTTTGATAAAATGCATTCTCATTTTACCTGAAATATGAGCTAACACCTGATGACCGTTTTCCAATTCTACTTTAAAAGATGCATTGGGAAGAGTTTCAATAATTGTACCGTCTACTTTTATTGGTTCTTCCTTGGGCATGAAATAACTCCACAAGTTTATAAACCATCAGTTAAGATGTCCGCGCCATCATCAGTGATGGCAATGGTATGTTCGAAATGCGCCGATGGTAGACCATCAACGGTTCGAACAGTCCATTTATCATCGTCATCAAAGAATACTTCATAGTCCCCCATATTAACCATCGGTTCAATTGCCAAAACCATACCTGCTTTTAGTCGAGGCCCTTGATTTGGCGGTCCATAATTTGGTATTTGGGGATCTTCATGTAGCTTACGACCAACCCCATGACCGACTAAATCACGCACAACAGAGAACCCGGCCCATTCAACATAAGTTTGAATCGTGTGAGAAATATCTGAAAGCCTATTGCCAGCTTTAGCTGCGTCGATCCCTTTACATAAAGCTTCTTTAGTAACTCTTAGTAATTTCTGTATCCTTTTAGGAATATCTCCGATAATGAAAGTTTTTGCACCATCTCCGAAATAATTTTGATATTCGACTCCAATATCGATGCTCACAATTTGACCTGGCTTTAACTTTCTTTTACTGGGTACCCCATGAACAACTTCATCATCGACCGATATACAGGCACTCGCAGGAAAGCCTCTGTAACCTTTGAACGCTGGTTTTGCTCCTCTGGAACGAATAAACTTTTCTACATCTCTGTCTATCTCTCTTGTTTCTATGCCTGGTCCTATAATTTTTTCAATATAATTAAAAGTTTCAACAACAATTCGACAACTATTTCTGATTAACTCAATCTCACGAAGACTTTTAATGATTATCATCTATAGTTTGTATCCAAAAAAGATCTTATTCTGGTTTGTATCTGTTCGATTGATGCTTCAGCGTTAAATACTTTTAATTTCCCTTTCTTCTGAAAATAAGCATTTAAAGGTTCAGTTTTTTGTTTATAAACTTTTAATCGATTTAAAACTGTCTCTTCAGTATCATCAGAGCGTTGGATGATTTCACCTCCGCATACTTCACATCTATTATCAGATGGCGGAGGATTGCTGATAATATTATAGTCTTTACCACAATTGCGACAAACGCGACGTCTTGTTAACCGTTCAATAATTTTGTTTTCTGCCAACCGAAGCGCAATAATGTAGTCTATCTCTTTATTAATATTCTCAAGATACTCATCTAAGGATATGGCTTGGTCAATCGTCCTGGGAAAGCCATCTAAAATAAAACCATCTTCGCAATCATCTTGTTGGAGTCGTTGCTTTATTAAACCAATCATGACATCATCAGAAACTAACTCGCCATTATCCATATAGGTTTTAGCCTTCTTTCCCAATTCTGTCTCCTGTTCAATAGCAGTCCGTAAAATGTCTCCCGTGGAAATATTGGGTATTTTATAATGGACACCCAATAACTTTCCTTGTGTTCCCTTTCCAACTCCTGGCGCTCCCAATATGATCAGTCGCATGGTCAAGCCTTAAAATTAAAATCTTCTTCGTCCTCTAATTTTCCCTCCCTTTAAAAATCCATCATAATGTCTCATCAAAAGTTGCGATTCAATTTGTTGAAGTGTATCCAGAGCTACTCCAACGATTATCAACAGAGAAGTACCTCCAAAGAATGACGCAAATAAAAACGATACATTGGTAAACTTTGTAATAAAATAAGGGAAAATAGCAACTACTGCCAAAAATATTGAACCTGGTAATGTTATTCGTGTTAAAATGTTGTCAACAAAATCTGCCGTCTTTTTGCCGGGACGCACACCAGGGATAAATCCTCCAGACTTTTTCATATTGTCCGCGACATCAACAGGATTAAAGGCAATTGCTGTGTAAAAATATGTAAAAAATACAATCATACTGCCATAGATAATCCAATATATAACTGAGGTTTCTCCGAACAAAATCGAAATAGACTCAGCAAATTCACTTCCTGGAAAAAAAGTTCTAATCGTGCCCGGTAGAAACATAATGGATTGAGCGAAGATAATAGGCATCACACCAGCGGTATTTACTCTTAAGGGAATATGCGTACTTTGTCCGCCATAAACTTTTCTTCCAATCACTCTTTTCGCATATTGAACCGGAATCTTACGAGTACCTTGTGTTAACATGACCACAGCAGCGACTGTAGCAATCATTAAAGCAAAGAGAAAAGCTTCTGTTAACACAGCGCGATTACCACCAATGACCTGATCAATTTCAGTGGCGATTGCATTGGGAAATCGGGCAACGATTCCAACAAATATGATCAGCGAGATACCGTTTCCAATGCCACGCTCCGTAATCTGCTCACCAAGCCACATGATAAGGACACACCCGCTTGCCATAGTAATCATTGTGAATATTCTAAACATAAAACCCGGGTTAGGTACGACCATCTGTCCAGAAGCAGTTTTCCCTATACTTTCCAGGAAAACAGCCAGTCCATAAGCCTGCAGAGCGGAGATCAAAACTGTTCCATATCGGGTGTACTGGGTAATTTTCTTTCGCCCTTCTTCTCCTTCTTTTTGGAGCTTTTGGAAATATGGAACAACCGCTCCAAGTAATTGGAGAATAATTGAAGCAGAAATGTATGGCATAATTCCTAATGCAAAAACTGTGGCTTGTTTCAACGCACCACCAGCAAACATGTCATAGAGGCTAAAAATACCACCACCACCCATCTGCTCAAAAAATTGAAATAGAGCCTTTCCATTAATTCCCGGTACAGGGATATGTCCACCAACACGGTAGATAATTAAAATAAATAAGGTAAATAAAATTCGTTTTTTAAGATCAGGGATTCGGAATATACTCTGAATACTTTTTATCATAAAATAGTAATCCTCCCTTGCGCAGTCTCAATCTTCTCTTTGGCCGTTTGACTAAATGCGTGAGCAGAAATTTCGATCTGTCGATTCAACTCTCCATTGCCTAAAATTTTAACAGGAATATTTTTCTTGTTGATTAATCCTCGTTCTAATAAAACTCGAGGATCAATTTTCGATACGTCATCAATCCGTTTCAGGTCTTTTAAATTAACGATTTGATATTCTTTCTTGAATCGATTGTGGAACCCTCGCTTTGGTAAACGCCTTTGTAGAGGTGTCTGACCTCCTTCAAATCCCAATTTGTTTTTAAAACCTGATCGCGAACGTGCACCTTTTTCTCCACGACCACATGTTTTTCCATGACCAGATCCTTCACCTCGACCTACGCGTTTTCTTGTTTTCTTGGATGCTGGAGCATATGTTAAAGTACCTAAATTCATAAATTCCTCTATCAATAGATAAAATAAGTTAACTGATCTCCTCTACTTCAACTAAGTGACTCACCTTATTAATCATACCACGAATCTGGGGTGTATCTGTATGCTCAACTGTCTGATGTAACCTTCGAAGTCCTAAAGTACGAACCGTCACCTTTTGTTTTTTTATATAGCCTATTGGACTTCGTTTCAGAGTAATTCTCAATTTTTTCTTTTTTTCGTCAGTCATCATATTTCTCTATCTAATTAACGCCTAATATTTTTAATAGCCATCAATTTATTACGAAATAGGTTTAGTGTAAACTTCTTTGTAGCCTATCCCTCTCTTTCTTGCGACAGTGGTCACATCCAATAACTCATTCAATGCTGTCATCGTTGCTTTAACGACATTATGTGGATTTGAGGATCCGATAGATTTCGTTAGAATATTTTGAACACCCACAGCTTCTAAAACGGCGCGGACTGGGCCTCCGGCAATAACTCCGGTACCAGGGGAAGCCGGTCTTAACAATACTCGCGCTGCTCCATATTTAGCAGTAATTTCGTGTGGAATCGTTCCGTTAACCAATGGAATACGAACTAAATTCTTCTTCGCGTTATCAGCCCCCTTGGTAATCGCATCTGTTACCTCATTAGCCTTGCCCAAACCAATCCCAACATGACCATTTCCATCTCCTACAACAACAATAGCATTAAAACTAAATCGCCGACCACCTTTAACTACCTTTGCGACACGATTAATTTGCACAACACGCTCTTTTAAATCGAGTTCACTGGGGCTTATACGCTCAACTTTTTTCACGTGCACTATCTCCAAAATTTTTAGTTAAATTATTAAACCGCTTCTACGGGCACTTTCAGCTACAGCTTTAACTCTTCCATGATAAATATAACCATTTCGATCAAAAACAACACGTTCAAACTTCAAATCACGGGCCTTCTTTGCTATACTATTACCGACTATCTCTGCAATTTCAATCTTATTTTTGGCCTTGGATATTTCATCTCTCAGTTCTTTTGATAGACTTGACATCCCAGTAATGGTTTTTTGGTTCGTATCATCGACAAGTTGTGCATAAATATGCCTGAGACTCTTATACACCACTAAACGCGGTCTCTCAGTTGTACCCAAAACATTTTTTCTGATATGCTTCTTTTTTCGAAATCGAGCAATTTGTTTATCATTTTTCTTTGCGCTCATAAGGCACTCATTGTTTAAATTCAAATATTCTGAAACTCTATTGGCTTAGGCAGCAGTCTTACCTGCTTTACGTCTGACATATTCATCTTGGTATCTGATTCCCTTACCTTTATAGGGTTCTGGCGGACGAATAGACCGAATTTTTGCAGAAACTTGTCCTACAAGTTGTTTATCAATTCCTTTGACAACGACCGTCGTTGGGTTCTCTAATATGATTTCAACATCTTCCGGGGGTTTAAAAACCACGGGATGGGAAAATCCTAAGTGTAAAATTAAATTTTTTCCTTTTAATTCAGCCCGATATCCAACCCCAACGATCTGTAATTTCTTTGAAAAACCTTCTGTTAGACCAACAACCATATTATTAATCAAAGAACGATATAACCCATGAAGTGATCGATGAAAAGTATTATTCGTTGGTCGTGTAACCCGCAGTGAATTCTGCTCGGGCTTATATTCCACCTTAATAGCAGGATTAATTTCCTGTCGAAGAGATTTATTCCCTTTGGAAACTATTATAATATTATCATCAATTTTGATCTCAATACCCTGGGGAACTTGGATTGGTTGTCTACCAACTCGTGACAATTTTATACTCCTTTGACTAATTACTTACCATATATAACACAACACTTCTCCACCTATGCCATACTGTCTCGCCTCTCTATCAGTGATCACCCCTTTTGAGGTAGACAGTATCGCAATACCTAAATTATTAAGTACACGGGGAATTTCATTTGCTTTGACGTACTTTCTCAGCCCGGGTTTACTTACTCTTTTCAAAGCATTAATAATACTTTTTTCGTCTTCATCATATTTTAGGTAAATACGAAGAATGCCTTGTTTACCATCATCAATATTGATATAATTTTGTATATAACGATAATCTAACAAGATTTTGGTGATTTCCTCTTTTAGCTTTGAATAAGGGATATCTACCTTTGTATGCCTTGCCTTAATAGCATTTCTAATCCTGGTTAAAAAATCGGCAATCGGATCAGTCATTGACATTATTTATTTCTCCATAACAATTTTAATATTTAACCAAATTACCAACTTGCTTTAACTACACCAGGAATCTGACCTTGTAGTGCTAATTCTCTAAAGCAAATACGACAGAGTCCAAACTTGCGATAATAGCCTCTTGGACGCCCACACCTTGAGCATCGATTGTATTTTCGTACCTTAAACTTTGTTGCCTTTTTGGCTTTTGCAATAAGTGCTTTTTTGGCCAAGTTGATCTTCTCCTTAACTTTTATCTAGAAAAATACCTCTCTATTTTTAAACTATTGTTATGCTGCTTTCCTTGCGAAGGGCATTCCAAATTCAGTTAATAACTCTATGCCTTCCTCATCCGTGTTTGCTGTTGTCACAATAGTGATATTCATGCCCCGAATCTTTTCGATTTTATCATAGTTGATTTCTGGAAACACAATCTGTTCTTTTAACCCCATGTTAAAATTTCCTCGTCCATCCATAGAACGATCAGACAGACCTCGAAAATCACGAACACGAGGAATTGCAATATTGATTAATCGATCTAAAAATTCGTACATCCTCCAACCACGAAGTGTTACAAAACAACCGATAGGCATACCTTCGCGGAGTTTAAAATTGGATATAGATTTTTTGGCTTTGGTGATTGCAGGTCTTTGGCCTGAAATAACCATCATCTCTTCCATTGCCATATCTAAAAATTTACTATTTTCAATCGCTTCTCCCACTCCCATATTTATCACGATTTTTTCCAATTGTGGGACTTGCATAACATTTTTATATTTAAACTTCTTTTGCATGCTTGGGACAATCTCCTCACGAAATCTTTTCAGTAATCTTGGAAAGTATTCCATTTTCTTACCTTTTAATCTTACAATTTTGTTTAAGATGATTTTGTTATAATCATTTCACCACATTTTTTACAGTATCGAACTCGAGAGGTTCTATTTTTTGTTTCATCTACAACAACTTTCATTCCGGTTGTGGCTAATTTATTGCATTTGGGACAAATAACCATTGCATTGGAAGAATGAATTGGAGCTTCCCGTTCGATGATCCCACCCTGAGGTAATTTCTGATTAGGTCGTGTATGATGTTTAACAAAATTAATCCCTTCAACAATAATTCGATTTTGATCGAGAAGAACTTTCAAAACCCGTCCTTGTTTACCCCGGTCATTTCCTGAAATAATTTGAACCATGTCATTTTTCTTAATATGCATTATCGCTCCACTGTTATTAATTATAATACTTCAGGGGCCAATGAAACAATTTTCATAAATTGTCGTTCACGTAATTCTCGAGCTACAGGACCAAAAATACGAGTTCCTTTAGGTTCACTTTGCTCATTTATCAACACAGCTGCATTTTCATCAAATCGAATGTAACTCCCATCCTGACGACCAATTTCTTTTTTCGTTCTCACAACTACGGCCTTACTAATATCACCTTTTTTCACAGAACCGCCAGGGATGGCCGACTTAACACTCACAACGATCACATCACCCACACGAGCATATTTCCTTTTTGTTCCTCCCAATACTCGAATGCACATAACCTTTTTTGCCCCCGTATTATCAGCAACATTTAATTTTGTATATTCCTGTATCATTGTTTGCCTAATGTCCCTTAAAAATACTACTCACCTACCTACCTGTTTCTTACTTCGCCTGCTCTAAAATTTGAACTAATCGCCATCTTTTTTTTCGACTTAAAGGACGAGTTTCCATAATCATCACCAAATCGCCTTCATGACTTTCATTATTCTCATCATGAGCCATAAACTTGCTTGTCTTCTTAATAAACTTACCATACAAAGCGTGCCGCACATATCTTTCTGATACAATGACACGACTTTTGTTCATTTTATCACTTAATACTCGCCCAATTTTCACTTTACGATTTCCACGCCCTGTCATACTTTATATCTCCAGTTTATTGATTAACTTGTTTTATTGGCTCTCTGATTCGCAATTCAAATTCTCGCAAGACGGTTTTCAATCGAGCGATGTCTCTGCGCAAAGTTTGAATCCGTAAAGGATTATCGAGTTGATGAGTTGCATGTTGGAATCTTAAATTTTGCAACTCTTCTAATGAATCTTCAAGGCGCTGTTTTATTTCGGCCTCGGGCAGTTGAATGATTTCATCTATTTTCATCGTCTAGACTCCAAAACTCGATCGTGTTACAAACTTCGTTTTAATTGGTAACTTATGGGAAGCTAAACGAATTGCTTCTTGAGCGACTTCCTTAGCAACACCTTCTATTTCAAACAGGATTCGTCCAGGTTTTACCACTGCTACCCAGAATTCAGGAGCACCTTTTCCTTTTCCCATTCTTGTTTCTGCAGGTTTGGTTGTGACTGGTTTATCGGGGAAAATCCGAATCCATACACGGCCACCGCGCTTAATATGTCGAGTCATCGCAATTCGAGCGGCCTCAATTTGACGACTGGTAATCCAGGCTGGTTCCAAAGCTTTAAGACCGAATTCACCAAATTCAACTCTTGAACCCCGATAAGCATTGCCTTTCATTCTTCCACGTTGTTGCTTTCGAAATTTTGTACGTTTTGGCATTAACATAATGATTATTCTCCAGCAAAAAGCTATTAAAAATCAGTGTCGAATTTTTCGCCTCTACAAATCCAAACTTTTACCCCAATTACACCATAAGTGGTCTTGGCAATTGTGTACGCATAATCGATATCTGATCGTAGCGTATGGAGCGGGATACGACCTTCTTTATATTGCTCAGTTCGAGCCATTTCCGCACCTGCTAACCGTCCGGCACAACTAATTTTTACTCCTTCAGCTCCCATTCGTCTGGTCGACATGATAGCCTTTTTCATAGCCCTTCGAAAACTTATTTTCGATTCAAGCTGATTCGCTACGTTTCTGGCAACCAAATAAGCATCTAGCTCTGGTCGCTTAATTTCCTCAACATTTAATTGTACATCTTTGTTCGTGATACGTTGTAACTCAACTTTTAATTTATCAACTTCTGTACCTTTTCGTCCTATTACAATTCCAGGTCGGGCCGTGTAAATGGTTAAAGTGATCTTTTTGGCTGTTCTTTCTATCCCGATTTTAGAAATACCCGCATGTTCAAGACGAGCTCGAACATATTTTCTAATGGTTAAATCCTCTTTTAACTTATTGGCAAAATTTTGTTCATCGAACCAGTTTGATTCCCACGTTCTGTTAATGCTTAACCTTAAACCAATAGGATTGACTTTCTGTCCCAAATGATCCTCCTAAAAATATTAGCTTACTCTTCCAATTGCGCTACTTTAATCGTGATGTGACTGGTACGTTTTCGAATCCGAACCGCTCTTCCCATAGAAGCAGCGCGAAATCTTCGAAGTGTTATCCCTTCATCAATGCGAATTTCTTTTATATAAAGTTCATCTGGATCTACCTTTGAACTCCCTTCAACATTCAACATGTTAGAAATCGCAGAACGTAATGTCTTTTCTAATGGCCTTGAGGCCGCTTTTCGAGTAAAGTGCAAAATATTTAACGCCTCCCCCACATCTTTGCCTCTAATTAAATCAGCAACCCGACGTATCTTACGAGGGGACATCCGTATATATTTAGCAATCGCTTTCGCTTCCATTACAATTCTCCAAACATGTGGATATTGATTTGCTTCTTATTGATAAACTCCTGTATTTTATCTGACTTTACTTTTTTTATCAGATTTGCCTGCATGTCCTCGAAACGTTCGGGTCAGCGCGAATTCACCTAATTTATGCCCTACCATGTTCTCGCTTATAAACACAGGAATAAATTTATTTCCATTATGCACTGCAAGCGTATGTCCAACAAATTCAGGTGTAATGGTAGATGCTCTGGCCCAGGTTTTAATCACTTTTTTTTGATTAGACTCGTTCAATATTTGAATTTTTTTCATCAATTTCGCATCTACATAAGGACCTTTTTTAACCGATCTCGCCATAATTCTATAACCTATTTAGCTTTCCTCTTTTTAATGATTAAAGAATCTGAACTTTTTTCCCGACGTGTCTTTTTACCTTTGGCTAATTGCCCCCAAGGTGAACAAGGATGTCGACCCCCAGATGATTTACCTTCGCCACCTCCCATGGGATGATCGATTGGATTCATCGCCACACCTCTAACTTTGGATCGACGACCTAACCATCGAGTCTTACCCGCCTTTCCATGACTAATATTTTCATGATCAACGTTACTTACTTGACCTATTGTCGCTCGACAATCCAACAACACCATCCGTACTTCGCCTGAAGGCAATTTAATTTGTGCATATCGGCCTTCTTTGGCCACTAATTGGGCATAACTTCCGGCGCTGCGAGCAATTTGCCCCCCTTTTCCTATTTTCATTTCAACGTTATGAATTGTTGAGCCCAGGGGAATGTTGCGCAAAGGCAAACTATTACCAACCCTGATTTCAGCCTTTTCCGCTGAAATGACAGTATCATTTACATTAAGCCCTACTGGAGATAAAATATATCGCTTTTCTCCGTCTGAATAAGAGAGTAAGGCAATACGGGCCGATCGATTTGGGTCATATTCAATTGAGGTCACCCTCGCTGGGATATCAATTTTATTTCGTTTAAAATCGATAATCCGATAAGCTCGTTTATGGCCTCCGCCTCGATGGCGGCATGTAATTCGTCCGGAGTTATTTCGTCCACCAGATTTTTTTAATTGAACAATAAGAGATCTTTCAGGTTTGTCACTGGTTATCTCTTCGAACGTTGAAATAGTTTTAAATCTTAACGATGGAGTTATTGGTTTAAAAGATTTTGTAGGCATTTCTATTCTCCATACCAAATCGTGTTCTAACGCAACCAAATTTATACGCCTTCAAAGAAATTTATAGAATCACCTTCACGTAAAGTAACTATGGCTTTCTTCCAATTAGAGCGTCTTCCCCTGGTAATCCCGCGGCGAGTGTTCATTTGTTTTGATTTACCTTTAACATTGATGATATTTACTTCCTGCACGGTAACATCAAAACGATCTTGAACTGCTTTTTTCACGATAATCTTATTCGCATGTTTATAAACCTTGAAGGCGTACTTTCTTTCATTCTCTTGAAGCTTTAACATCTTTTCGGTTAATATGGGTCGAATTAATATTTCATTATTATTCATCATGCGATACAAACCTCAGTAATTTTTTCAAGAGCGTTCTGCTGAATTAATAATAATTCACAATTCAAAATATCGTACGTTGAAACATCGGTGGCCTGCCGAACAATGAGATTAGGAATATTTCGTCCTGCTCGCACAATCATCGGATCGTATTCTGTAGTAAGTAATAGTACCTTTTTATTTTCAATGTTCAAATTCTTCAAAATTTGAAACATCTCTTTTGTCTTTGGATTTTCTAATTTAAAATCCTCGATAATCATCACCTCATCCTGTTTTGCCTTATAAGTATATGCCGAAAGTCGAGCCTGACGTTTTATTTTTTTATTAATTTTCATTTTAAAATCTCGCGGTTCAGGACCAAAAATGCGTCCACCACCTACCCATAATGGAGATCGAATCGTACCGGCCCGAGCGGTTCCTCTTCCTTTTTGTCTCCATGGCTTACGACCACCCCCTCGAACCAGTGTCCGATTCTTCGTGGCCACCGTTCCCTGGTGACTATTGGTCATCTGACAACGAACCGTCTGATAAATTAAATGATCATTCGGCTCAATATCGAAAACTTCACTCGGAAGTGTAATTGAATTTCCTGATGACATTCCATCACTTTTATAGACATCTAGATCCATATCTCTTCCATTTAGCTGATTAACTTTATGCTATCATGCTTGTTTTTTTATAAAAACAAGACTCTTTATATGACCAGGAACTGCACCCTTCACAAGCAGCAAATTTTTCTCAACATCTACTTTCATAACCTTCAGGTTCTTAACCGTTACTTTTTCTCCTCCCATCCGACCAGCCATTTTGAGGCCCTTAAATACCCGAGAAGGAAATGATGACTGACCGAGAGAACCTGGGGCTCGATAACGATCACTCTGACCGTGGGTTTTGGGCCCACCGGCGAAACCGTGTCGTTTCACTCCACCAGTAAATCCCTTTCCTTTAGAAATACCAGTAACAATTACTCGATCTCCTACAGAAAAAATGTCTACTTTTATTTCATCACCTAATTTAAATGAAGAGTTTGAATCAAAAGTTTTAAATTCTTTTAAAATCCTTAGCGGTTTAACACCTGCTTTTTTGAAGTGACCTTTTAATGGTTTCGTTATAACCTTTTCTTGTTTACTCCCGAACCCTAATTGCAATGCATCATAACCATGTTTTTCTTTGGTCCTGATTTCCGTAATATAGCAGGGGCCTGCTTCGAGTATCGTTACAACAACATTTTGTCCAGTCTCATCAAAAAGCCTAGTTATGCCTAATTTTCTACCAATTAAACTGCTCATGTTATCTTTTTATTTAATTATTATTTCCACGCTTTCTAGTGACCACAATTTTAACTTACGTGTTTCCTTAAATATTAGGGAAATGGCTGACAAAAATTTAATATTGTTAGTACCAATCAAACCTTGATTTCCACATCGACCCCGGCCGGTAATTCCAATTTCATCAATGCATTAACCGTTTTGGGATTTGAATTCAATATATCTATTAATCGCTTATGAATTCTGGTTTCAAATTGTTCACGAGATTTTTTATCAACATGTGGTGATCTTAATACTGTATACACACTTCTTTTTGTCGGCAAAGGTATGGGACCTGAAATATGAGCGCCTGTTGCTTTGGCCGTTTTTATTATTTTATCAGTTGATTTGTCAATGAGTCGATGATCATAGGCTTTCAATTTTATTCTAATTTTTTGTCCAGCCATACAAAAGCTCCAAGATTGATTATTGCTTTAGTAAATATAAAAATGATTAGTGCTTATTCAATAATTTTCGTTACGACACCGGCA